>JAAGKN010000412.1_pt1 | contig 91859 bp, 90 predicted proteins | sample 6206371 | NCBI WGS metagenome assembly JAAGKN01 (sample SAMN11533720, study PRJNA540317) | gut metagenome | isolation source: fecal pellets from male and female animal of same cohort | host: Peromyscus leucopus | place: USA:CA | collected 2017 | reverse complement strand
GGGGAGGTAAGAGGGGGCAGGGGGGCAGGGGGGAGGGGCCCTTCTTGCCGGCCTTCTCGTATTTCTCAGCTCAAAGCGATATTTCTATAGCTTTGACGCCTATCGAGCGGTTGGTGATTTTGGCGTCCTTGCCCTTGTAGTAGACCTTGCCCGAACCGGCGCCGAGGATGGTGAGCGACTCGGAGGGCGAGCAGTCGATGGGGCCTGTGCCCACTACCCAGCATTTCACGTCCTTGGCTTCCACACCGCCGGCCTCGATGGGGCCTGTGCCGATGTTGACGAGCTTGAGGCGCGCGGCGCGTCCGTTGAGCACGAGGTGGCCGTGGCCCGTGGAGATGCCGCCGTCGACGCTGTTGGCATAGATGCCGCTGACAATCATGGTGCCGTTGCCCACCACGCGCAGGCGCAGCTTGGTCTGGGGGCCTTCGAGATGCGCCGTCAGGGTGCTGTCGCCGGCGTTTTCAATCTTCTCTATGCCCGACGAGTAGGCGTGGACCGTGGGCAGGCCGTGCAGGGGGCCGGCGTCGTCGGTGGCCACCTGTATCTTCAGGCGCTTCTTGCCGCTGGTGAAGAGCAGCTTGTCGGCCATGGGCTGGTCGCAGGTGAAAGCCACGAAGCCCGCCGAGTCGGCGCTGACGTGGTAGACCACGTTGATGCCGTCCGTGACGCTGAGTTCGGTGAAGTCGTCGAGGCGCAGGGCGTAGTTCTTGACCTGGGCCGATGCGGCCGCAGCGCAGAGCAGTACGGCCATCAGGATGTGTAGTCGCTTCATTGTCTGTTGGTAACTGTGCCACCGTTGTCGTGGCCGGAGAGTATTTTCAGTTCGTTGGCTCCGCGGTTGTAGCCCACCGAACCCGAGCCCGACACGCTGATGTCGAGGGCGCCGGCCATGAGCTCGCGGGCGTCGAGCGTGCCGCTGCCCCGCAGTGCCAGCGAGGCCTTGGCGGCGTGGCCTGCGGCCCGTACGATGCCGCTGCCGCTGAGGGTGCAGTTGAAGGCCGTGGCGTCGATGCCGCTGAGGCGTAGCGAGCCGCTGCCTGCCAGCGAGGTGCTGCAGTTGCGTGCGCGCAGGCCCTCGAGGCGGATGACGCCGCTGCCCGTGAGGCTTGCCGTCAGGTTGGCGCACGAGGTGGAGCGCAGGCAGAGGCTGCCGCTGCCGGTGACGACGGCGGTGATGTCGGCCTGCGAGTGCAGCCCTGAGGCTGTGACGCTGCAGCTGCCCTCGAGGGTGAGCAGGCTGAGGTCGCGGCCGCAGTAGGCCACGACGCTCTTCACCTCGGAGGCGAGGCGGCTGTCGCGTCCGCGGCCTGTGAAGCTGAGGCAGAGCGTGCCCCCGGAGTTGGCCACGGCCACCAGGGGCAGCGCGCGCTCCGAGGCGGTGATGATGACGATGCCTGCCGAGTCGGGCACCTGGCGCAGCTCCACGGGCAGCCGGCCCTCGGTGCGCACGGCGCTGAAACGGCCTGCGGCCACGCGGTCGCTGTCGGCGCCTGCGGCCTTGAGGGTGCCGCCTGCGGCCAGGAGCGCGGCCGTGGCGAGGATGGTGAGTAGCTTTGACATTTATTGGAGTGTGGGTAAGATGTTCTGTTCTATGTGTGAGAGTATGGCCTCCAGCTCGGCAGGCGTGGGTGCCTGCAGCATGGCTATGCGCGTGGGGCGGAAGTCGGGAATGCCCTTGAACAGGGGCGATGCGGCCAGATGGCGGCGTATGTGCAGGATGCCGCGGTAGTCGTCGATGCGCTCTACGCTCTCGGCTATCTGGCGGCGCAGGCATGCCAGCTTCTCGGCCGGAGTGAGCAGTGGCGGCAGCTCGGAGCCTTCGGGGGCGAGGGCGCGCCAGATGTCGCGGAACACCCACGGGGCGCCTATCGAGGCGCGGCCCACCATGACGCCGTCCACGCCGTAGCGGTCGAAGGCCTCGGCGGCCTGCTCGGGCGTGGTGATGTCGCCGTTGCCTATCAGGGGGATGTGCAGGCGCGGGTTCTCCTTGACACGGGCTATCATCTCCCAGTCGGCCTCGCCGGTGTACATCTGCGAGCGTGTGCGCCCGTGCACGGTCATGGCCGCTATGCCGCAGTCCTGCAGCTGTTCGGCCAGCTCGACTATGATCGCGAGTCGTGGTCCCAGCCCAGGCGCGTCTTCACGGTGACGGGCACATCGACGGCGCGCACCACGGCGCGGGTGATCTCGAGCATCGGGGTATGTCGCGCAGCATGCCTGCGCCGGCACCCTTGCCGGCCACCTTCTTGACCGGACAGCCGAAGTTGATGTCGAGTATGTCAGGGCGGGCCTGCTCGACAATGCTCGCGGCCTCGACCATCGGCTCGACCTCGCGTCCGTAGATCTGTATGGCCGTGGGGCGCTCGGCGGGGTGTATCTCCAGCTTGCGCGTGGTGGCGGCGATGTTGCGGATGAGGGCGTCGGCCGAGACAAACTCCGAGTAGGTCATGTCGGCGCCCATCTCCTTGCAGATGAGGCGGAAGGAGGCGTCGGTGACGTCCTCCATCGGGGCCAGGGCCACGGGGCGCTCGCCCAGGTCGACGCTGCCTATCTTCATACGAGCTCGCAGATGAGGGTTGCGGATGTTGAGCCTGTCACGCGCACGCGCACGGTGTCGCCGGCGCGGAAGTCGCCGCGGGGAAACACACATGTCTTGTTCTGGCCCGTGCGGCCCACCCACTGCTCGGTGCTGCGGCGGCTCACACCCTCCACCAGCACGTCGAACTCACGGCCCTCGTCGCGGCGGTTGGATTCGGCGAGAGCTCGTTCTGCAGGGCTATCATGCGGTTGAGGCGGTCTATCTTCACCTCCTCGGGCACATTGTCGGGCATGGTGCGCGCGGCGAGGGTGCCGGGGCGCTCGGAGTACTTGAACATGAAGGCCGAGTCGAAGCCCACCCGGCGCATCAGGTCGAGCGTCTGCTCGAAGTCCTCCTCGGTCTCGCCGTGGAATCCGGTGAAGAGGTCGGTGGTGATGCCGCAGTCGGGCATGGCGCGGCGTATGGCGGCGATGCGGTCGAGATACCACTCGCGGGTGTACTTGCGGTTCATGGCCTTGAGCACGGCGTTGCTGCCGCTCTGCACGGGCAGGTGGATGTGGCGGCAGATGTTGGGGCGCGAGGCCATGACGGCGATGGTCTCGTCGCTCATGTCCTTGGGGTGCGATGTGGTGAAGCGCACGCGCATGTCGGGCGCTGCGTCGGCCACGGCGGCCAGCAGCGCGGCAAAGTCGGTGTGCGTGCCGTCGTCGGCGGTGTAGTTGTAGCTGTTGACGTTCTGGCCCAGCAGCGTCACCTCGCGGAAGCCGCGGCTGCGCAGGTCGGCCACCTCGCGCAGTATGCTGTCGACGGGGCGCGAGCGCTCGCGGCCGCGGGTGTAGGGCACGATGCAGTAGGAGCAGAAGTTGTTGCATCCGCGCATGATGCTGACGAAGCCGCCCGTGCGCTGCGCGCCGATGCGCGCCGGCACCACGTCGCGGTAGGTCTCGGTGGTGCTGAGCTCCACGTTGATAGCCTTCTCGCCGGCCTCGGCAGCGGCAAAGAGCGCCGGCAGGTCGAGGTAGGCGTCGGGGCCGGCCACGAGGTCGACGCCGTGGTGCTCGATAAGCTCGTGCTGCAGGCGCTCGGCCATGCAGCCTATCACACCCACGATAAGGCGCCCGCGCGCTTGCGGCGCAGCGATGCGAGATACTGCAGGCGCGCCACTATCTTCTGCTCGGCGTTGTCGCGGATGGAGCAGGTGTTGAGCAGGATGGCGTCGGCATCGGCCACGTCGTCGGCAAGGCCATAGCCGGCCATCTCCATGACGGAGGCCACCACCTCGCTGTCGGCCACGTTCATCTGGCAGCCGTAAGTCTCTATATACAGCAGGCGCGACGTCGCGCCCGAAAGGGTCTTATCTGTCATTTATAGCTGTAAAATTTGCGCTATTACTTCTTAATTAGTAACTTTGCGCAAAATTACAAAAAATGTGCGGCACGCACAAAAATGAACCCTGAAAACTCACAAATCTGCAATGGCTTTTAACTACATCACGGCAGAAGAAGCTGCCGCAATGATCAAAGACGGCGACAGCATCGGTTCTTCCGGCTTCACGGCCCCCGGCTCGCCCAAAATGATCTCGCAGTCGCTGGCCGCCAAGGCCGAGAAGGAGCATGCCGAAGGCCGCCCCTTCAAAATCAACATCTTCACGGGCGCATCGACAAGCGACAAGTATGACGGCATGCTGGCCCGCGCCAACGCCATCAACATGCGCGCTCCCTACCAGAACGTGCCCGACCTGCGCAAGCGCATCAACGCCCACGACGCGCACTACTTCGACCGCCACCTCTCCGAGATGGCCCAGGAAATGCGCTACGGCTTCTACGGCAAGCTCGACTACGCCATCATCGAGGCCGCCCATGTGAGCCCCGACGGTGAAATCATCCTCGGATGCGGCGTAGGCAATGTGCCCACGTATGCCGCCCTCGCCGACAAAATCTTCATCGAGCTCAACGAGAAGCTCCCGCAGAGCCTCCTCGGCATGCACGACGTGTACATGCCCCTCGACCCGCCCTACCGCCGCGAGATACCCATCTACAGCCCCAACGACCGCATCGGCTCGCCCGTGCTCAAGGTCGACCCCGCAAGATTGTCGGCATCGTGCACGACCGACAGCTACGACGGCGTGAAGCCCTTCACCGCGCCCGACGAAGTCAGCAAGCAGATCGGCAGCAACGTGGTCAGCTTCCTCGTCAGCGAATACGAGAGCGGACGCCTGCCCAAGGAATTCCTGCCCCTGCAGAGCGGTGTGGGCAACGTGGCCAACGCCGTGCTCTACGACCTCGGCGAAAGCACGCGACTGCCCAACTTCATGATGTACACCGAGGTGATCCAGGACGCCGTGCTCGAGCTGCTCAAGAAAGGCAAGTGCACCTTCGCCTCCACATGCTCCATGACCTTCTCCGACCAGACCGAGGAAGAGCTCTTCCGCGACCTGAAGTACTTCCACGACAAGATCGTGCTCCGTCCCGCCGAGATCAGCAACAACCCCGAAGTGATCCGCCGTCTCGGCGTCATCGCCATGAACACGGCCATCGAGGCCGACATCTTCGGCGGCGTCAACTCCACCCACGTGCTCGGCACCCGCATGATGAACGGCATCGGCGGCAGCGGCGACTTCACCCGCAACGCCTTCCTCTCCATCTTCTCCTGCCCCAGCGTGAGCAAGGGCGGCGTGATCAGCAACATCGTGCCCATGGTGGCCCACCCCGACCACAGCGAGCACAGCGTCGACATCGTGGTCACCGACCAGGGCATCGCCGACCTGCGCCACAAGGACCCCGTGGAACGCGCCTACGAAATCATCAACAACTGCGCTCACCCCGACTACCGTCCGCTGCTGCTCGACTACCTCAAGGCCGGCAAGAGCGGCCAGACACCCCACGTGCTGCGCGCAGCATTCGAGTTCCACAACGCCTTCAACGAGACGGGCGACATGCGCAACGCCGACTTCGCCAAGTATCTCTGAGCCGTATCCGGCACCGACACATAAGAAATCCGCGCCCTTCGCTGTGAGGGGCGCGGATTTTTTAGCTTGTTATTTCGGGCGGGCGGCTCAGCGGATTATCTTGGCGGCGCCGGCTGCGCAGCGGGCTATGTAGGCGCCGGGCTGCAGCGACTCGATGCTGACGCTGTCCGTGCCGCGGGCCACGAGAGCGCCGTCCGTGCCGAACACCTCGATGATGCCGTCGGCCAGCAGCACGTTGCCGCGGCGGGTGATGCCGCTGTCGGCGTCGGCCACGGCGTCGGCTATGCCGCCCTGGGCCTTCTCGAAGGTGAGCAGCGGAGCCACGGCCAGCGAGCAGGGCTCGTCGGTCTGCTTGATCCACTTGCCCGTGTCGTAGAAGCCGCTGTAGTCGGGCTTCTCGTCGAGCAGGAAGTGCCATGCGGTGGTCTCGCGCTCCGAGGGGTCGTCGACGCGGGGCGAGCAGTAGAGGGCGATGTCGTCGGTGGTGTAGTTCTCACCCTCGTTGGCCGGGAACGGGCCCACGAGTACGAAGAAGTCGTGGCCGCGGGCTATGTCGACGGGCGTGTCGAAGCTGAAGGTGGTGGGGCTGTAGTCGTTGTAGCCGTCGACCAGCTCGGAAGCCTTCACGGAGGCCGAGGCGATGACCTCGCCGGGAGCGCCGTCGGTGTCGGGCAGTGCTATGCTGACGGTCACGTCCGTGTCCTTGCTGGCGTCGACGATGGCTGTCTTGCCGAAGAAGGCCTGCACCTCGCTGATGAAGGCATCGGCGGCCGGGCCCTCGAAGTGCTCGGCAAAGCGGCTCATGCCCAGGAAGTTGGTGCCGGCATAGTTGCCGTACCAGCCCAGGGCTATGACGTCAATGGCGCTGTTTTCCTGCGGGGTGATGTTCCAGACATACTGGCTGCCGCCGGCCTGGATGGCGTCGACGTACTCATCATCGCTGCCGCCGGCCTCATTGGCAGCGTGCAGCTTGATGCCGTAGGTGCCCTCGGCGGTGTAGGTGGCCGTGGGGTTCTGCTCGGTGGAGCTGCCGATGTCGGTGCCGGGCAGCGTCCAGGCCCACGACGTGGGCGAGCCCGTGCTGAGGTCGCGGAAGGTGACGGGCGAGCCTACGGGCACGAAGAACATGGTCCAGGGCGACATGTAGGTGCCCTCGGGGCGGCCGATGACAGCCTTGGCGGCTACTTTGCGCACATGCACGTAGGCCTTGCGCGTGGCCGTGGCTTTGGCGCCCGAGGCGTCGCTGACGGTGAGTGTCACGTCATAGTCGCCGGCAGTGGAGTAGGCCACGGTGGGGTTCTGTTCGGTGCTGGTGGCGGGTTCTGCGCCGGGCAGCGTCCACTCCCAGGCAACGGCGCCCTCGGAGAGGTCGGTGAAGCTCACCTTCTGTCCCTCGCTGACGGTGATGGACGACTCGGTCGAGGTGTCGGGCACGCTGATGGCCAAGCCGTCGACGAAGACGTTGTCGCCGCCGCCGTTGTCGACGTAGCTGAACTCTATCTGCACGCGGCGTCCGGCCCATTTCGAGAGGTCGTAGCGGAAGGGCACCCAGCTGCTGCCTTCGTTGCCCTCTTCCTGGCTCCAGAGAAAGGAGTTGAGCAGCAGAGTGCGCTCTGTGCCGTCGATGACGGTCACCTCGAGGCGGCCGAAGTAGCCCCAGATTTCGTTGAACGCGGCGTAAAAGCGCAGAGCGGCGCCCTGGGGTACCTCAATCAGGGGCGACGTCAGCGACGAGCTGCTTGTGCCGGACGACACGATGCAGCCGGCCGACATCTTGCTCGAGGGGTCGATGGTGCTGAAGGGCTTCACGTCGGCCTGATAGAGGTCGATGCTTTCGGTGAGGGTCCACTCGGAGTCGTAGGTCCAGCCTTCGAGGTCGGCCTCGCTGTCGAAGCCGTTGGCGTAGACCACACGGTCGGCCGCGTCGGAGGCGAAGGAGGCTGTCAGTGCGCCGGCCTGCACGGCCGATGCGCCGAGCAGCGCTGTAAGAAGTAGATGTTTTTTCATTGGCGGTTTATTATAAATGATGAATATGGAATACTATAATATATGTGTGTGCGGCGCACGCGTGCGCGATGCCGCCGGCTGCAAAGATAGCTATTTTTCCCGACATAGACGCCCCGCGCGTGGAAGCTGCGCGTGTAGACAATTATTTTGTTAAAAAGTCTTAAGAAATTGGCATGGTGTGAAAAATTATATAAATTTGCGGAGCTTAAATTCCGCGGCAAGTCTAATACCTAAGCCGCGTAGTGTAGAGAAATTAGAGATTATTAATACATACAACTACCAATTTTCTTTTGCATGAAGTACATTTGTATCCAAATGACTCGGAAGGCATGGCTTGTGCTGGCAGCAGTGCTTTGTCTTGCATTCCCGGCTTTGGCGCAGACGCACGTCGTCACAGGCACAGTCTACGAGCCTGACGGCGAGCCCGCCATCGGCGCCAGCGTCACGCTGAAAGGCCAGACGACGGGAGTTGCCACCGATATCGACGGTAACTATCGCATCGAGGCCCCGGCCAACGGCACCATCGTGTTCTCCTACATCGGCTACAACACACAAGAAGTGGCCGTGGAAGGACGCACCACCATCAATGTGACCCTCGCCACCAGCTCCGTGGCCATGAACGAACTCGTGGTCGTGGGCTACGGTATGGTCAAGAAGAGCGACGCCACCGGCTCCGTGGCCGTCGTCAAGCCCGATGAAATCGAGGCCGGCCTCGCCACCTCCGCCCAGGACCTCCTCGTGGGCGCAAGCCCCGGTGTGGTTGTCACCACCGACGGCGGCAACCCCTCCGGCGGCGCCAACATCCTCATCCGCGGCGGCGCCTCGCTCGCAGCCAGCAACGCTCCCCTCATCGTCATCGACGGTGTGCCCATGGACAACAACGGCGTTAAGGGCTCCAGCAACCTGCTCGGCACTCGTGTCGCCCGAGAACATCGAGTCGATGACCATCCTCAAGGATGCTTCGGCAACCGCCATCTACGGTTCGCGCGCATCCAACGGCGTCATCATCATCACCACCAAGAAGGGCAAGACGCGGCCGTCCGCAGGTGAACTTCGCAGCCAACATGTACATGAACACGGCCCGCAAGACCATGGACATGATGGACGGCAACACCTACGCCGACTACATCATCAACCGCTTCGGCGCCGACTCCCAGAGCGCCTCGGCCCTCGGCGTAGACGGCACCATCTACAACACCGACTGGCAGAACGAGGTGCTCCGCACCAGCGTCAGCTCCGACTACTCCCTGAGCGTCGGCGGCACCGCAGGCGTGCTCCCCTACCGCGTGTCGGTGAGCTACACCAACAACAACGGTATCATCAAGACCTCCAAGATGGACCGCGCCACCGCCAGCATCAACCTCACGCCCAAATTCTTCGACGACCTTCTGAGCGTGAACGCCAACATCAAGGGCGCCTACATCGACAACCGCTATGAGAAGGGCGTGCTCGGCGGAGCCGTGAGCTTCAACCCCACCCTCCCCGTCTACATGCCCGGCGGCAACAACCTTCTCAACTACACCTCCTATGGTGCCGCAGGCGCGCTGCTTACCGGCGACACCGGCGCAAGCATCAACACCATCCACTCGCTCAACCCCGTGGCCGAGCTCATGGACTACCACTCCAACTCGAAGGTCTACCAGAGCATCGGCAACCTGCAGCTCGACCTGAAGATGCCTTTCCTCCGCGAGCTCCGCGCCAACCTCAACCTGGCCTACGACTACAGCCACGGCCAGGAAATAGCCTACGACAGCCCCTTCTCGCCCGCAGCATGGAGCGCCGGCCACTATGTGCCCGGAAGCGATGTGAGCGTGCGCGACGGCTACGCCACCAAGTACACCGAGACCGAGGAGATGTACAACCTTCTGCTTGACTTCTACCTCAACTACAACAAGGAGTTCAAGGCCATCAGCTCCGCTGTGGACGTGACCGCCGGCTACTCCTGGCAGAAATTCCGCTTCAAAGGCCATAACTTCAGCTACGTCAACGCTCCCGGCCAGGAATTCGACCGCTACAAGCGCACGCCCACCGTGTTCTACAGCAAGCCCTATCAGCTGCTGTCGTACTTCGGCCGTCTCAACTACACCCTTCTGGACCGTTATCTTCTCACCGTCACAGTGCGCCGCGACGGCACCAGCCGCTTCAGCAAGGACACACGCTGGGGCACATTCCCCTCGGTGGCCCTCGGCTGGAAAATCCTTGAAGAAAACTTCATGGAAGGCGCACGCTCGTTCATGAACGAACTGAAGCTGCGCGCCGGCTATGGTATCACCGGCCAGCAGGACCTCGGCGACGACTACCTCTACTTCTACCTGCCCGTGTTCAACCAGAGCACCAACATGAACCAGCAGTACATCGGCCCCGACGGCAAGACCTACTACTACACCGTCATGCCCGACGCCTACAACGCCACCCTCAAATGGGAGGAGACCCACACCTGGAACGCCGGCATCGACTTCGCTTTCCTCAACAACCGCATCGAGGTAGCATCGACTTCTACAAGCGCAAGACCAAGGACCTGCTGACCGTGGCCAACTACCCCGTAGGCTCCAACCTGAGCAACCGCGGCCCGCAGAACCTCGGCGACCTCGAGAACATAGGCGTTGAGTTCAACCTCCTCACCAAGCCCGTAGTGACCAAGGATTTCACCTGGACCAGCAACTTCAACGTGGCCTGGAACAAGAACAAGGTGACCCGCCTGGCCGAAGGTGCCGACAGCACCACCGGCAACATCGGCACCGCCGGCGACATCCAGAAGCACCAGGAAGGCTTCCCCGCATTCTCCTTCTGGGTGTATGAGCAGGTGTACAACGCCGACGGCACCCCCGTGGAAGGTGTGTTCGTGGATCGCAACGGCGACGGCGCCATCACTGCCGACGACAAGTATCTCTACCACTCCAAGGACCCCGCCGTGACCGTCAACTGGCAGAACTCCTTCAGCTATAAGAACTGGGACTTCGGCTTCACACTCCGCGGCAACTTCGGCAACTGGATGTACAACAAGAACGAAGTCGACAACTGCTTCTCCAGCGTGGCTGCCGTGCCCCCCATCAGCAACCTGCTCAACAACGTGTACCTCTGGCAGAGCACCAAGACCGACGCCATGCAGATGAGCGACTACTTCGTGCGCAACGCCTCGTTCGTGCGCTGCGACAACATCACCCTGGGCTACACCTGGAAGGAACTGCTCAACAACAACCTCCGCCTCCGTCTCTACGGCGCCGTGCAGAACCCCTTCGTCATCACCAAGTACAAGGGCATCGACCCCGAAGTGTTCGGCGGCATCGACAACAGCGTATATCCCCGCCCCGTCACCTTCTCGCTCGGCGTAGTGGCCACTTTCTAACTCTCAAATTCATCGACACAACAGTATGAAACTCTATAAATATGCAGCCATAGCCTGTCTGGGCCTCGGTCTCGCCAACGCTTCCTGCACGGGCGACCTCGACGTCACACCCGACGACCCCCAGACCAAGCTCGAAATCAGCTCCACCGACGAGTGGTACGGCTACCTCGGCAGCCTCTACGGCTCCCTGCTCTACGAGGGCAACATCTCCTGGCCCGGCTACTAACGACGGCGACGGCGTGTTCATGCGCTGCCACTGGAACCTGCAGGAACTCAGCACCGACGAGGCCGTCATCATGAACGAATGGAACGACCCCGGCTACCACGCCATCTTCGAGCACTCCTGGTACGACAACAACCCCTGGACCTACCTGAGCTACGCCCGCGAGGCCGACATCGCCCGCAAGTCGAGCGTGTTCATCGACCTGCTCTCCAACGCCGGCGACCTCCTCACCGACAAGGAAAAGACCGAGTTCGCCGCCGAAGCACGCGTGCTCCGCGCCTTCGCCTACTGGAACATGATCGACCTCTTCGGCCACGGTCCCTGGGTGCCCGGCTCCGTCACAGGCGCCATACCTCCCACCTACGACCGCCAGCAGCTCTTCGACGCCACCGTAGCCGACCTGGCTGACGCCATCCCCTCCGTGCCCCTGGCAGCCGAGCAGAGCTACGGACGCGTGAGCCGCGAGGCCGCCTACATGCTCCTGGCCAAGCTCTACCTCAACGCCGAGGTATACACCGGCACTCCCATGTACCAGGAGTGTGCCGACGCCTGCAAGCAGGTGGTGGCAAGCGGCATACAGCTCGCCGCGAGTACAAGTACCTCTTCTGCGGCTCCAACGACAAGTATGTGGGCAATGGCGAAATCCTCTGGGCAGCTCCCCAGCAGGTAGGCGCCATGGAAAGCTGGGGCGGCACCACCTACCTTTGCACAGGTGCCTACTGCTCCGAGATGCCCTCCGACGTGCTCCGTCAGCTGGGTTGCGATTTCTCGCCCTGGAGCGGCCTGAAGGTGCGCCCGAGCTTGTCGACGCATTCGAAGCCGGCGACAAGCGCGCCATGTTCTACTCCACCGGCTTCACCAACAGCGTGGAGGATCTCGACACCTACACCACCGAAGGCTACGTGTGCACCAAGTTCCGCTACGTGATGGAAAGCAACTACGACAACGATCCCGAGGTGGGTCCCGTGGTGATGAGCACCGGCGGCATGAACGATGCCGACTATCCCGTGTTCCGCCTGGCCGACACCTACCTGATGCTGGCCGAGTGTGAGCTCAAGGGCGTGAAGGACTGCAACGGCCTCAAGTACTACAACGACGTGCGCAAGCGCGCAGGCCTCGCCACCGTGGGCAGCTACTCGCCTCCGACGTCCTCAACGAGCGCCAGTGCGAGCTCTACTGGGAGGGCCACCGCCGCTCCGACCTCATCCGCTTCGGCCTCTTCACCGGCGGCAAATACCTCTGGAGCTGGAAGGGCGGCGAACCCGCAGGCACTTCCATCCCCGCCTTCCGCAACCTCTACGGCATCCCCTACCAGTACGTAGCCACCGTGGGCCAGAATCCCGGCTATTAATCCTATATTAAGTCAAGAAATATATGAAAAGAATCAGCATACTGATGGGCGCCCTCGCCCTCGCCGCCGGCTTCAGCGCCTGCAGCGACGACGACACCCCCGCGCTCAACGTCCCCGAGAGCTTCGTGCTGAACACGCCTCCCACGGCGGCCGACTGGTACGAACTCACCCCCGACGCCACCATCGCCCTGAGCTGCTCGCAGCCCGAATACGGCTTCGTGGCCGCCACCATCTACGGCATGGAAATGTCGCTCGACAAAAGCGACGACAACGTCTACAAGCTCGACGTGAGCGACGCCACGCAGGCTGCATTCACCGTCAACCAGGCCGACGTCGCCATGGGCATGTGCAATCTGCTGGGCATCACCAATCCCGACGAGTGGGACGCCGCCGCTCCCGACTATATGCCCGTTTACTTCCGCGCCACCGCCCGGCTCGACCGCGAAGGCACCGGCGCCGTGAAGAGCAACTGGATTGAACTGGAACACGTCAAGGCCTACTTCGCAGTGCCCTCGCCCGGCTACATCTACCTCGTGGGCACCCCCTCCGAGTGGAGCATGAGCCTCACCGAGACCCTCAAGAAGTGGCGCCTCACCGAGGACGACAAAGCCATAGGCTCCAAGATCTACAGCGGCGTCTTCGACATCCCCGCCGGCGATGTGCTCTTCCGCTTCTACACCGAGCTCGACGGCAACTGGGACACCTACAGCTATGGCCCCGCCAACAACCACAACGGCGACGCCGTGTCGTCCGACGGCGCATTCAACATCGAGTGCAGCTTCAACGCCGCCGGCGAGTTTACCGACGGCCTCAAGGCCACCAAGGACAACTTCCACTTCCCCAACTGGGAAGGCGGCCAGCTGACCATCATCGTCGACATGAGCAACGAAAAGGCCATGACCGTAACCATGGTGCGCGGCGAGCACAAGCCTGTTGTCACCAACTACGCCTACATGGTGGGCAACAACGCCGGCTGGGTGGAACCCGCCGAGAAGAACGCAGCCATCTACGAAAACTGGAAGCTCGCCGATGAAGGCGCCACCGGTGTCTACACCGGCACCTTCCGGATGCCTGCCGACTTCGGCCAGGACGGCGACAAGCTCTATTGTCGCTTCTACGACTCGCTGCCCGGCTGGACAGCCGCCACATGGTCCGCCTCGGCCGACGGCAGCAACGTCGACGTATCCCCCGGCGTGGCCGCTCCCACTGTCAAAGGTGAGGGCTGCTACGTGCTCGCCGGCGCCGCAGGCCACAGCGTCACCGTCACTCTCGACGCCAACAACAACGAGGTCACATTCACCATCAACGACTAACAACACATGAATAAGCTACATATCCTCTGCGCCCTCGGCCTCGGCCTCGTCTTCGCCGCCTGCGACGAAGTGGAGGACTACATCGAGAAACCGCAGATCAACCCCCAGGAGACTCCCTTCGACGCCTCCAAGGTGGTAGTGACGCCCAACGCCGCACTGCTCAACCTCATCGAGCTCAACGCTGCCGGCCAGCCCGCCGTGCTCGCCACCGCCACCGTCGACGACCCCAACGGCTACAGCGTGCGCCTTGCCGCCCAGGCCGCCAAAGGCGACGACTTCGCCAACCCCGTCGACCTGACCACCGAAGCCGGTGCCGACGGCGAGCAGACCGTGTCGGCCGACGCGCTCCAGACCTTCTACTACGATAACGTCACCCACGACCCCCGCGAGGGCAAGGCCTACGTGCGCTTCGCGGCCTACGCCGTCAAGGACAAGACCGCCGTGCGCCTCGGAGGCCCCGACTTCTACTACGGCCCCTACGAGGTGAACATCAAGCCCTTTGATGCCGACTACGTCATCGAGGACAGCTACAAGCTCACCTTCGGCGACAAGGAACTGACCCTCAACCACAGCGAGGCCAGCCCCTACGACGACCCCAACTTCAGCATCGCGCTCGAGGCCGTCGAAGGCCAGACCTGGCAGCTCGTTTCGGCCACCGGCATCCAGTACGGTCCCGCCGGCGCCACCGACACGCAGGGCGACCTCCTCGCCGACGCTCCCGCAGGCAAGTTCGCCATCAACGGCCCCGTGATGTTCACGGCCAACATGAAGACGCAGACCTACGAGTACAAGCAGGCCTACACCCGCATGTACACTCCCGGCGGCAGCAACGGCTGGAACGCAGCGTCCTCGCAGCAGCTCACCACCACCGACTACGACTACTACTCGGGTCTCGTCGTCATCGACGAAGCAGGCTTCAAGATGAACCCCGACGACGACTGGAAGGGCCACGACATGGGCGTAGCCTCCGCTCTGACCGAGACGGCCCCCGGCATCTACGAAGGCACGCTCGACGGCGGCCAGAACATCACTGCCGGCGCCAAGGGCCTCTACTTCGTAGAGTTCACACTCAGCACCAAGGCCATCAAGATCAGCGCCATCAACACTCTCGGCGCCATCGGCGGCTTCAACAGCTGGGCACAGAGCGAGGCGCTGACCCCCTCGGCCGACTTCCTCGTATGGACCTCCGCACCTCTCGACTTCCCCGCCGACTGCGAGTGGAAGCTCCGCGCCAACAACGACTGGGTGATGGACTGGGGCGGCATGCCTGACAATCTCACCTTCAAGGGTGCCAACCTTTTCAATGCCGAAGCCGGCAAGTACATCATCACCGCCGACTTCTCCGCCATCCCCAACACCGTGACCCTCACCGAGCAGTAAGCCATCTGCTCCCACACATGCAAAAAGCTCCCGCGCCGTCGGCGCCGGGAGCTTTTTTTGCACAGGGGGAAAGCAGTCGGGCGTTCCCGCTAAAGGGCCTCACGCAAAGGGTTCGCAGAGGAGGTGTAGGGGCGAGGCAATCGCGCTCGCTGAGTCGAAGAGTCGCTTCCCGTGGATGCTTGAGGATGTTGCTGTTCGTAGCGAGAGGGGCATGCCGTCGGGAGCGCCGGAAGCGCGGGCAGTTTACCCCCCCGGCGAAGAAGCCGCATAGCGGCGCATGAGCCGGGGGCACGCTCCGGCGTTAGCCCGGGGATGGCACATGGCCTTGCTTTCGGAGTATATAAAAACAGGGAGCTGCTCACACAGCCCCCTGAAGCGTAGAGTATATTATAACCCTACCGGATAACCAAAAAATATCAATTCATATGAAAAATTATATTCTTACTTTTGAAATCTGTGTTCCCTGACGACGGATATACAAGTTTCCGCTCTGAGGGTTTGCCACACGAATGCCCTGGAGATTGTAGTACTCGACGGGCGCGTCGGAGAAGTCTGCTTCAACGTCCTCGATACCCGTTGCAGTGGGCTGGACAAGGCGGACGTCGTCGATGTGGTAGTCGCCCTTGTCGGTGCGGATGCCGATGCGGAGCTTGAAGTTGTTGCTCTCTGCGACTCGGGCGTTTTCGGGAGCGATGGGCTTCTCTATTTCAGTCCACTCACCCGTGGGACCCTGCTGCACATAGTCATATTCGGTCTCGGACTTGCGGTCGGCATATATCTCGCGGTCGTCGGCGTAGATGATGAGAGTCTTGTGGTTGTCGTCGCCCTGGTTGCGGTAAAGGCGGAACTTGATGGAAGAGAAGCTGCTGATAGTCTTGTTGCGGGGCAGATTTACGTCCATCTCGTGGATGGTCTCGTAGTTGCCGCCCTTGAAGTTGGCCACGAGGTTGCGCTTGTCCGTGGGGTCGGCTGCGGTGACAGCGTCGCCTTCTGTGCTGTTGCCGTTATGGTTCCAGGTGGGAAGCTCTACGCCGAGCGCGCCATGATGCTGGAAGTCGTTGACCATGAATTCTTTCTTGGTGCTGTCGTAAAGACCGTTGCGCGATTCATAGTATTCTACGGGCTCTACAACCGGAGGTTCCTGGCCTTCGCGCTCCACAAAGCGGATGTTGTCGATGGCGTAGTGGGCGGCGCCGGAATGGAGGCCTATGGTGAGCACGAAGCTGTTGCCGACGGCAGTTTCGGCCGGGATGGCGTAGGATTTGTGTGTCCACTTGTTGATTTCGCCCTGGTTGGGCCATTTCCCTTCTGACTTCTCGGTGCAGATTTCCTCGCCATCGGCATTGAGGACCATGGGCTTGTGATCATCATCTCCGTTCAGGCGGCAGAAGTCGAACTCTATGCTCTGATAGTTCTTGAGAGTCTTGCCTTCGGCGAGTACGACGGGGAGGGTCATATACGTGTCCCATTCATGGGCTGCCTCGGCCACAAGATTCTTTTCGTTGGCGGCGTCGACAGCAATCTTGGCTACGTTGGCAACGACAACATCGCCGGGTTTGGTGCCGTCCTGGAAGTCCTGGGCGTGGAAGATGCCCTCGACGGTGGTGCCGTTGGTGGTGGCATCGTACTCTACGGGTTCAACCGGTCCGGGAGTCTCGCCGCTCTTCTCTTTGAGGACGATGTTGTCGAGGCCGAAACCTACGCCGCCGTCGCCTTCCTTGATTTTGAAGCCTACGCGCACGAGAATTTCCGTCTCGTCGCGTCCGTCGGTCGAGATGGCGTATTCGAAATGCTTCCATTTGTTTTTCTGGTTCGTGATGTCGTTGCCCGAAGGTTCTTTCACGATTATGTCGCCGATGCGGACGAAGATGGATTTATAGCTCATGCCGAAGTCGTAGATGTCGAAGGCGAGGGCTTCGTAGTCGGCAAGGGTTTTTCCTTCGGGCAAGGCTATCTTCACCTCAAGTCCCGAGTTGTAGTCGCCGCCGGCGAATTTTGCCGCCTTGTTGTCGGCATTGTCTTCGGTGGCGATGGTTTCGAGGGTGGCTGTGCCCTGAGGTTCGGAGCCGTATAGGTTGAACAGGGCGGGTGCCTCGGAGGCGCTTTCGAAGTCCTCTGCGGAGAGCCAGCCTCCGGTCACATCGCCGTTGGCTGCGTTGGCTGCGGCAGTCATGGCGAGCGTCGCGGCAAACAGGTAGAAATGTTTCATGAGTGGTTTATTTAATGAGTTTTATGGTAGTCGAATCTTTGCCTGCGGTCACGGTGACGGCATAGGCTCCCGGCAGCAGCCGGTCGATGCTGATGAACGGGGTGTTGAAATGGCCCGCACTGACGGTGGTGCCGCTGTTCAGGGCTACGATGCTGTAGCTGCCGCTGTCGGCTCCCGAAACTATCAGGCTGTTGCCCTCGCGCCGCAGGATTAAGGTGGTGGACGCCTGGATGTCGTCGATGGCGGTGATGCCGCCGGGCTTGTAGATGCGGTAGCGTCCGGCACAGTTGAGCCAGTTCAGGAAATACAGGCATCCGTCGTAATAGCGGTAGCGTCCGGTGGGGATGGCCGTGTCGTAGAAGTTTTCGACAAACTGCCATGTGTCGCTCCGGTCCGAAGCAAGGGAGCCCGAGGCGTTGCATGCCACGAGGCCCGGCGAGTGGTCGGTGTTGCCGTTCTTGTCCCGTCCGTCGAGGGTGTATATGCTGTGGTAGGTGTTGATGCCTTTGCTCAGGAAGAAGCTCTGCTGGCGGTTGATGAGGGCGGTGTAGTCTACGTCGGCGGGGCGGAACCACGCGAAGTCTATGGCCATGTTCATGGCGCAGCGCCATGCGTCGTAGAGAAAGTCGGCGTGGTCGCCGTCGCCGTTGTGCGGCGCGCCGCTGAAGTCGGCGTAGTCAGGCATCAGTCCGGTGCTGGCGTTGGCGAATTTGGGCCACATGCTGCGGCTCTTTTGGGCAAGACGGCGGTAGAAGTCGTTGTTGTTGTCGGCCCAGAGGCTCCAGAGCTCGTAGAAGGCCGGCAGGTGGTAGGACGGATCGGTGAATTTGGCGGCCGAAGCATAGGGCACGAACACTACCTGCATCTCGGACGGGTCGAAGAGCTGTGTGTAGGAGGAGTAGGGGTTTATGTCCTTTGCCGGCTTTTCAAGGCACATGTCGAGGATGTAGTTGGCTTCGTGGCTATAATTGAAGATGTCCTGGCCGTCGCCCCAGCGGTGCGAGGCAGAACATCAGGGCCATGACAAAGTATTCCTCGCCGTCACTGGCAGGAGTAGCGCCCTTTCTTGGAGCCGTCCGTGCCGCACTGCCAGGAGAAGTAGCCGCGACGCTCGTCGTTGGCGGGGTATTGCATGTAGGTCTTGGCCCATTTCCACAGGGCGTTGAATTCTTTCTGCCGGTCGAGCTGCAGGCATATCATCATGCCGTAGCGCATGCCCTCGGTGCGCACGTCGTCGTTGTTCACATCCAGTATGTAGGCCATGTCGGTGCCGCTCTCGTAGTAGAGCCGCTCGGTGTCTTTGTCGCCTTTGAAATAGGTGGACCACAACCGGTCGATGCGTTGCTGAATCTGCTCTTCCGAGTAGCCGGCCTCGGCAAAGAGGTTGCGGTATGTACCGGAGTAATAGGCGCCTTCCGAGGGCAGCACAGGGTTGCCGATGTTGAGGTCGTAGGCAAAGCTGACCGACGCGATGTAGTATGTCATCTTGTTGTCGTTCAGTCCTATGCCGAGCCTGAACGAACCCAGCTCGGGCATACCGGCCGCCAGGGACAGGTCGGCCATCGCTACTGTGGGGCTGAGCCATGCGTCTTTGTCGCCCTGCTTGGGATAGTCGTCAGACCCGTCGCTTTTGGTGTTCTTGAATACGAGACTGTTGTCTACATATATCTGAAACTGTTTGTAGTTGGCGTATTGCTCGTTGCCGGCAGAGGGGATGCGCATGCTCGCGCTTATGGACCGGCATGCGCCCAGGGCCACCTCGGCCGGTAGCTCGACGGGTATGACGGGAACGCTGTTATAGGCTCCGCACGTGACTTTGAGGACAGACCCGTCGCCGAAAGGGTTCGCTACGACTGAAGCACTGCCGCCGCCTGACATCTCGTAGACTGTCCCGGCGGGGACGGAATTGAAATCGACGGTGTATTTTGCAGCATAAGCAGCGCACACGCTGCATAGAAGCATTATTATGCCTGTAAGGGTTCTCATTGGTTCTTGAACGATTTAAGGTTGTGCCTGCAAAGTTAACTAAGAGGCAACAATTTACCCCCCTCCCGATAGTTAAAATATGTTAACAAATCGGGCTATGTTACGTGCAAGAACTATAATGTTACATCAGCGCCGGCCGGCCTCGGAGGGCATGTCGACCACGCGCACCGAGCGCAGGCGCAGGCGGGCTTCGAGATAGCGGGCGAGCTCGGTGCGGCTTGCGGCGGGCAGCGGCCGGTCGAGGCGCACGAGGGCCACGTCGACCGTGTCGAGGCTCTCCGAGCCCGAGGCCGTGGAGGCGAAGATGGCGCGGGACAGGGCCATGTCGCCCACCTGGGGGAAGATGACGCGCAGCTCGGGGGCGAGGGTGGCCGAGACGCTGTCGCGGCCGGCGGCATAGTGGAGCACGGCGCGCAGCGAGTCGATGGTCACCTGCTTCTGCGTGAGGGCGGCTTGCGTGAGCTCGTAGACGTCGCGCACGGAGTTGCCTTCGAGGTCCTGCGGCGTCAGCACGGGGCTGCTGTCCTGCATGATGTTGAGGGTGATGCCTTCAAGGCCGTAGTCGGCGAGGCGCGAGCTCAGGGCCTGATGCAGCGAGTCGGGCGGCAGGGGTGCGCCTATGAGGGTGATGTCGAGGGTGCCGTGGCCGTGGTGCCAGGTGGTGTTGTCGGCCAGCACGTGGGTGGCGGGAAAGCGGCACTCCTCGCTGACGAAGCGCCCGGCGTTGATTTCGAAGCGCGACTCGCGCTGCATGTTGTAGGTGAGGTAGATGCTGGGCAGCAGGATGAGGATGGCGGCGGCGAGCACTATGCGGCGCACGCGGCGGGCACGCACGGGGTCGGTGACGGGCACGTGCCTGTACTTCATCAGCTTGACGCCGATGAAGGTGGACAGGCTGATGAAGATGGAGTTGATGAGAAAGAGATAGAAGGCGCCGAAGAAGTAGTTGAGCTGCCATGTGGCCAGGCCGTAGCCCGCGGTGCAGAGCGGGGGCATGAGGGCGGTGGCGATGGCCACGCCGGGGATGACGTTGCCCTTGCTTCGCGAGCCGAGGCGATGATGCCGGCGCCGCCGCCAACGAATCCTATCAGCACGTCGTAGATGGTGGGCGACGTGCGCGCCAGCAGCTCGCTGTGGTGCTCGCTGACGGGCGAGATGAGGAAGTAGATGGTAGAGGCAAGCACCGAGAATCCCGCGGCCATGATGAGGTTGCGCACACAGCGCTTGATCAGCGTGAAGTCATGGATGCCTATGCCCAGGCCTATGCCGATGATGGGCCCCATGAGCGGCGAGATGAGCATGGCGCCGATGATGACCGCCGTGGAGTTGGTGTTGAGCCCGAGCGAGGCTATGAAGATGGCCAGGATGAGGATGAGGATGTTGGTGCCGCGAAACGAGACGTTCTCGCGGATGGACGCTTCGGCTTCTTCCTGGCCGACGAGGTAGCCCGACAGGCTGAAGTACTCTACAAGCAGGCCGCGCATGCGGGAGAGGGGATTATTCATGACGTGATGAACTTGGTTGCTGATAATATAGTATTAACAACCGAGCACCGCGTTTGGATTGCTCCCCCCTGCCCGCTACTCGAGCACGATGGAGACGGGGCAGTGGTCGCTGCCGAAGACGTCGCAGTGGATGGTGGCCGCCTTGACGCGGTCGGCTATGCGACGGCTCACGAGGAAGTAGTCGATGCGCCAGCCCACGTTGCGTTCGCGGGCGCGCATGCGGTAGCTCCACCAGGAGTAGGCGCCGGTGTCGTCGGGGTGGAGCAGGCGGAAGGTGTCGACGAGGCCGCACTCGTCGAGCAGCGAGCCGAAGGCGGCGCGCTCCTCGTCGGAGAAGCCTGCGTTGCGGCGGTTGGCTGCGGGGTTGGCCAGGTCGATTTCGTTGTGGGCCACGTTGAGGTCGCCGCACACGACGATGGGCTTCACGGCGTCGAGGCGTCGCAGATAGTCGCGGAAATTGCGCTCCCAGTCGAGGCGGTAGGGCAGGCGTGCGAGACCTTCCTGCGAGTTGGGCGAGTAGACGTTTACAAGGTAGAAGTCGCCGAGGTCGAGGGTGAGTATGCGCCCTTCGTTGTCGAAGTCGCCGCGCTCCACGGCCACGGGCTGTAGGCGTGTGGCCGTGGCGGTGCCGCTATATCCCCGCCGCTCGGCGCTGTTCCAGTACAGGCAGTAGCCGCCGTCCTCGAGGGTGTGGGTCATCTGCTCGGGTTGCATCTTGGTTTCCTGGATGCATACGGCGTCGGCGTCGAGCGCATACACCGCCTCCTTGAATCCTTTTCCGAGCACTGCGCGCAGCCCGTTGACGTTCCATGATACTAATTTCATAAAGTGCTTTGTTTCAGTTGAAAGAGCGTTTTCGTTTGGAGAGTTGGCCGTTTTTCACTTGGAGAGTTGGCCGAAAAATGGCGATTTTGCTTGGAGAGTTGGCCGGTTTTTGTTTGGAGAGTTGGCCGGAATCAGACGGGATCGAGGGTGAGGACGCTGTCGAGGATGGCGACGGCTTCCTCCACGGTGGGCACCTGTGCCACGGCGAAGCTGCGGCGGTCGCCGTTCTGGCGTATGCGCACCCGTGTGGCATTCTCCTGCAGGTAGCGCACGAGGCGTCCGAACATGGGGCTCTGGTAGTAGGCCACATTGTTGTCGCCTACAAAGTAGAGATACATCGCGCCTTGCTTCAGGGCCACTTTCTCTATGCCGAGGCGGCGGGCGAGACGGCGCAGACGCGGGATGCGCAGCAGTTCGGCGGTCTCGCGGGGAATCGTGCCGAAGCGGTCGTCGAGGCGCTCGGCGGAACGCGCGCAGGTCGGTCTCGCGCTCGATGCTGTCGAGCTCGCGGTAGAGGGCTATGCGCTCGCTTTCCTGAGGCACGTAGGCGGCCGGCAGCAGGAGCTCGAGGTCGGTCTCCACGGTGCAGTCGGCCACGAAATCATCGGCTCCGTCGGCAGTGGCTCCTTCTGTGGCGGTCTCCGCCTTGACGGCGTCGGCGAATTCCTGTGTGCGCAGTTCGGTGACGGCCTCCTTGAGTATCTTCTGATAGGTCTCGTAGCCGAGGTCGGCGATGAATCCGCTCTGCTCGGCGCCGAGCAGGTTGCCGGCGCCGCGTATGTCGAGGTCCTGCATGGCTATGTGTATGCCCGAGCCGAGGTCGGAGAAGCTCTCGATGGCCTGCAGGCGCCGGCGGGCCACGGGGGTGAGCGGCAGGCCGGGGGGCACGAGCAGATAGCAGAACGCCTTGCGCGATGCTGCGTCCCACGCGTCCGCGCAGCTGGTGGAGCTCGCTGAGGCCGAAATTCTGGGCGTTGTTGATGATGATGGTGTTGACGTTGGGCATGTCGATGCCGCTCTCCACGATGGTGGTGGCGAGGAGCACGTCGTAGTCGTGGGCGGCGAAGTCGATGATGGCTTTCTCGAGCTTTTCGGGGGGCATCTGTCCGTGGGCCACGATGGTGCGGGCGTCGGGCACGAGGCGGCGCACCATGTTCTCGAGGTCGTAGAGGCCCTCGATGCGGTTGTTGATGATGAACACCTGGCCGTTGCGCGACAGCTCGAAGTTGATGGCCTCGGCCACGATGTCGTCGCTCCTGGCGTTGACGGAGGTGACGATGGGGTAGCGGTTGGCGGGCGGGGTGTTGATGGCCGAGAGGTCGCGGGCGCCCATGAGCGAGAACTGCAGGGTGCGCGGGATGGGGGTGGCGCTCATGGTGAGGGTGTCGACGTTGACCTTGAGCTGCTTGAGCTTTTCCTTGACGGCCACGCCGAATTTCTGCTCCTCGTCGACGATGAGCAGGCCGAGGTCTTTGAATCTGACGCTCTTGCCGATGAGCTTGTGGGTGCCGATGAGGATGTCGATTTTGCCTTCGGCGAGGTCGTCGAGTATGGCGCGTGTCTCCTTGGCCGAGCGGGCGCGCGAGAGGTAGTCCACGCGCACGGGGAAATCGGCGAGACGTCTGCTGAATGTCTGGAAGTGCTGGTAGGCGAGCACGGTGGTGGGCACGAGCACGGCTGTCTGCTTGCCGTCGGCGGCGGCCTTGAAGGCCGCGCGGATGGCTATCTCGGTCTTGCCGAAGCCCACGTCGCCGCAGATGAGGCGGTCCATGGGGCGGTCGCTCTCCATGTCGGCCTTGACGGCCTGTGTGGCCGTGAGCTGGTCGGGGGTGTCCTCGTAGATGAACGATGCCTCGAGCTCGTGCTGCAGGTAGCTGTCCGGGGCGAAGGCGTGGCCCTTCTGCTCCTTGCGGGCGGCGTAGAGGCGTATGAGGTCGCGGGCTATGTCCTTGAGCTTGCTCTTGGTGCGCTCCTTCATGCGCTGTTCCATGCTCCGGTGCCGATGCGGTTGACCTTGGGCGGCACGCCCTCCTTGCCGCGGTACTTGGCGAGCTTGTGCAGGGCGTGGATGCTGACGAAGATGATGTCGTCGTTGGCGTAGACCAGCTTGATCATCTCCTGGGTGCGCCCGTCGACGTCGGTGCGCAGCAGGCCGGCGAAGCGGCCCACGCCGTGGTCTACGTGGACTATGTAGTCGCCCGGCTCGATCTGGCCGAGCTCCTTGAGCGACAGGGCCATGCGGCCCGAGCGGGCGCGGTCGCTCTTGAGGGTGTACTTGTGGAAGCGGTCGAAAATCTGATGGTCGGTGAAGACGCAGGTGCGTGTGTCGTGGTCCACGAAGCCTTCGTGGAGGGTGCCTTCCACGGCGGTGAAGGGCATGTCGTCGCCGCGGTCGGCGAAGATGGAGCGGAGACGCTCGAACTGGTGCTCGTTGTCGCTGAGGATGCAGAGGCGGTAGCCGTCGGCTATGAGGCGCCCGAAGGAGTCGGCTATGAGGTCGAAGTTCTTGTGGTAGATGCCCTGGGGCGAGCACTCGAAGCCTATGGCGGCGGGTGTGGCTGCGGCCACGTCGGCCGCCGCGCTGAGCTCGAGGCGCGGGCGGCTGTCGAAGGCCTTGGCGAAGCGCTCGGCGTCGACCACGTGGCTCAGGGCGTCGGCCTCGCCCTCGCCGGTGATGACGGCGGCCTCGGCGGGAGTCTCGGCGGCCACGGCGCGCACGCGGTCGGCCACGAAGGTGGTGGCGCGCACGGCCACGAGCGTGTCTTCGGCCATGAAGTCGAGCAGCGAGCCGGCGGTGTCGTCGGTGCCCACGTTGGCCGTGACGCTGATGGCGTCGAGCTTGCGCTCGCTGAGCTGCGTCTCGACGTTGAACTCGCGTATGCTGTCGATTTCATCGCCGAAGAAGTCGAGGCGGTAGGGCAGTTCGTTGTTGTAGGCGTAGATGTCGAGGATGGAGCCGCGCACGGCGAACTGGCCGGGCTCGTAGACGTAGTCCTCCTCGCGGAAGCCGTTGTCGCGCAGCCAGCGCTGCGTGTCGGTGAGGTCGGCGGTGGTGCCTACGTTCAAGGCGAGGGTGTGGTCGCCAAGGTCCTTGGCCGAGGCCACGCGTTCGGCCAGGGCTTCGGGGTAGCTCACGACGAAGCGCAGGCCGCGCCGGCGGCTATGCGTTGCAGGGCTTCTATGCGCAGGATGCGGTTCGGTTCGTCGGGCTGGCCGTATTTTATGTCGCGTTTGTAGCCTGAGGGCATCATGGCCACGGCCTGCTCGCCGCATAGGCGCACCAGATCGAAGTACAGATAGCCGGCGTCGTCGAGCGAGTCGCCCACCACGAGTACGGGTTCCCGGTGCTGCGGCATGGTGGCCAGCAGCACGGCGGCCGAGGAGCCGGCCAGGCCGTAGGCCGTGGCGCGGGACGAGCGCAGGGCCGCGCGCAGCGCTTTGGCGCGCGCGGGCGTCATGAAAGAGCGGGTGATGTCGGCGAGTTGCATGTCGGGTGGAGGTCAGAGCTTTTCGCCTTTGGGCAGCAGGAAGTCGCGGTAGCGGGCCGGATCGTGCAGCAGGGCGCGTGCGCTGTCGGCCACGGCTTCGCCGCGCAGGGCGCGGCGGGTGAGCTCGCTTTCGGAGAAGTAGCGGCGGCCGATCTCGTCGTCGAGCAGCTCCACGATGTAGGCGCGGTTGTGGTCGAGGTCGTGGTTGAGGTCGTGGCGCAGCATCGTGTCGAGGCGGGCGAACTGTGCCGCTACGGAGTCGTTGAGATAGCCTTCGCGCTCAGCGGCTTCGCGCAGTATCTTGAGGCCGCTCTCGCACACCTTGTCGTAGCTGAAACGGTCGGGATCGATAAAGCGCTTGAAATCGGCGAAGATGGAGTCGTCGATGGCGAAGGTCTCGGCCGAACCTATGCCTTCGGGATGCTGTGCGGCATAGCGTGTGGCGTAGTCGAAGGCCCAGTTGTCGGCGTAGATGTTGTAGATGAGCCGGTTGATGTCCTTGGCCTCGACCTTGATGTCGGGGGTGATGCCACCGCCGTCGCGCACCTCGCGTCCGAGGCGTGTGTGGTATACGTTGGTGAGGCTGTCGGGTATGCGGGCCACGTTGCCGTCGGGGTTGCGGTGGCTGTAGTCGATGGCCTGGATGAGGCGTCCGCTGGGAATGTAATAGCGGCCCGTGGTGATTTTGGCGTAGCCGCCGTAGGGCATCGGGCGTGTGGTCTGCACAAGGCCTTTGCCATAGCTGCGCTCGCCCACGATGACGGCGCGGTCGAGGTCCTGCAGCGATCCGGCCACAATCTCCGACGCCGACGCCGTGCCACCGTCGGTGAGCACCACCAGGGGCACGCGGCGAGCCTGGGGCTCTGCGTGGTCTTGAACACTTTCTCGTTGCGGGTGTCGCGGCCGCGCGTGCGCACTATCTCGGTGCCTTTGTCGACAAAGTTGGACACCACCTGCACGGCGCTCTCGAGCAGACCGCCGCCGTTGCCGCGCAGGTCGAGCACGATGCCGCGCAGACCCGGCGCGCGCACTATGTCGGCCACGGCGTCGCGCACCTTGCCGGCGGTCTTCTCGTTGAAGGTGGTGATGCGTATGTAGCCCGTGCTGTCGGACAGGACTCCGGCGTAGGGCACGGGGTCGACCTTGATGACGCCGCGCACGATGTCGAAGGTCAGCAGCGAGTCGTCGGCGTAGGGACGGCGCACGTCGACGACGACGTGCGTGCCGGCCTGTCCGCGCAGGCGTTTGCTGACCTCGCTGATGTCCATGTCGGGGCCTATGGTGTCGCCGTCGATGCGCAGGATGCGGTCGCCGTGGCGCACGCCCGCGCGTCGCGAGGGCGAGTCCCACTGCGGCTCGGTGAAGAGCACTTCCTTGCCGCGGCGCTGTATGGTACTGCCCACGCCGCTGAACTGTCCGGTGCTGATGGACAGCAGTTTGTCCTCCTCGTCGGCGGGATAATACTCGGTGTAGGGGTCGATTTCGCCGAGCATGGCGTCGATGGCCGTGCGCATCGACTTGGTGGCGTTGATGGTGTCGACGTAGTTGGTCTGCAGCTCCTTGAACAGGGAGTTGAAGATGATGAGGTTGCGCGACACCTCCGACTTGTTGCTGCGCGTGGTGGCTGCGCTTGTCGAGCCGAGCAGCAGGGCCGAAGCGGCGAGTATGAGCAGTAGTTTTTTCATTGTGGTGTGTGATGTTTCATAACGGGCGCGGCGCAGGGCCGCACGCCGGTATAAGTGTAACCCTCAAAACCTTGCTAAAGTTGTGTGGGTGGCCGTGATTTTGTGGCCGAGGAAGACGGAGGCCTTGTCGGCGAAGGCCTCGGCGTCGTCGGTGGTGAGGTAGCGGGTGGTGCCTTCGCGCGTGATGGCGGCGTCGATGTCGGGGTGGCGGCTGAGGTAGTCGAGCAGCGATGCGGCGACGATGGGCCCCTGGCTGACGACGGCAATGCCCTGCGGCACGGCCTCGCGGATCTTGTTGTATAGCAGCGGATAGTGCGTGCAGCCGAGGATGATGGTGTCAATGCGGCTGTCGCGTGCCAGCAGGCGTTGTGTGGCCTCGCGCACAAACCAGTCGGCGCCGTCGGCTCCGGCAAATCCCTGTTCCACTATCGGCACCCACATGGGCGCGGCCTCGGCCACGACGCTGAAGCCGGGATGCAGCTTGGCCACCTCGATGTCGTAGCTGCCGGAGGCCACGGTGCCGGGTGTGCCCAGCAGGCCGATGACGCCCGTGTGCGACAGCCCGCCTACGGCCTCGGCCGTGGGGCGTATGACGCCGAGCACGCGGCGCTGCGGCGCCATGCCCGGCAGGTCGCGCTGCTGGATGCTGCGCAGGGCCTTCGACGAGGCCGTGTTGCAGGCCAGTATGACCAGCGGGCAACCGGCGGCGAAGAGGTGGTCGACGGCCTCAAGCGTGAAGCGGTAGACGGCGTCGAAGCTGCGTATGCCGTAGGGGGCGCGGGCGTTGTCGCCGAGGTACAGGAAGTCGGCCTGCGGCAGTGCGCGCTGCAGGTCGGCGAGTACGCTTAGGCCGCCGAAGCCCGAGTCGAAGACGCCTATGGGTCCTGATGTGAGGTCGTACATGGCAGGATGCTGATTTTAACGAACAAGGGTGCTGATTTTAGCGAACAGGGGTGTTGTTTTTAACGAACAAAAGATTTAGAGCCGCAGACGGGTGTCGCGGCAGTAAATCTTTTGTTTCGGAGATATTCGGACCGTTATCCGAGGCGCTCGCGGATGGCTGCGGTCTCGGCTTCGTAGCCGGGCTTGGCGAGGAGGGCAAACATGTTGCGCTTGTAGGCCTCTACGCCGGGCTGGTTGAAGGGGTTGACGCCGAGCATGTAGCCGCTGATGCCGCAGGCCTTCTCGAAGAAGTAGATGAGGCTGCCGAGGGTGGCCTCGCGGATGGCGTCGATGGTGATGAGGATGTTGGGCACGCCGCCGTCGACGTGGGCGAGGCGGGTGCCGAGCTCGGCCATCTTGTTGACCTCGTCGACGCGCTTGCCGGCGATGTAGTTGAGGCCGTCGAGGTTGGCGCTCGTCGGTGGGGATACGCAGCTCGTGGTCGACGTTGGCCACGGAGATGACGGTCTCGAAGATGGTGCGCTCGCCGTCCTGAATCCACTGGCCCATGGAGTGGAGGTCGGTGGTGAAGTCGACGGCTGCGGGGAAGATGCCCTTGTGGTCCTTGCCCTCGCTCTCGCCGTAGAGCTGCTTCCACCATTCTGCGAAGTAGTGGAGTCTGGGGTTGTAGTTGACGAGAATCTCGATCTTCTTGCCGGCGCGGTAGAGGGCGTTGCGTGTGGCGGCATATACCTCGGCGCTCTTGTCGGCACCGCTGAGTATGGCCTTCTGGCGCTCGCGTGCGCCCTCCATCAGGGCCTTGATGTCGTGGCCGGCCACGGCGATGGGGAGCAGGCCCACGGGGGTGAGCACGGAGAAGCGGCCGCCCACGTTGTCGGCGATGACGTAGGTCTTGTAGCCTTCCTTGTTGGCCAGCGTGCGGAGTGCGCCGCGCTTGGCGTCGGTGATGGCCACGATGCGCTTGCGGCGGTCTCCTGGCCGAGCGGCAGCCTCGAGCTGCTCCTTGAGCAGGCGGAAGGCGATGGCGGGCTCTGTGGTGGTGCCGCTCTTGCTGATGACGATGATGCCGAAACGCTTGCCCTTCAGATAGGCCTGCAGCTCGGCCAGGTAGTCCTCGCCGATGTTCTGGCCGGCGAATACGACCTGCGTCTTGGCGTCGCGGCTGTACACGTCGAAGGGGTTGCCGAGGGCTTCGAGCACGGCCTTGGCGCCGAGATAGCTGCCGCCGATGCCTACCACTACCACCACCTCGCACTCGCTGCGGAGGCGCTGCGCGGTGGCGTTGATGTCGTCGATAAGGGCGTCGCTGATTTCGCCGGGGAGGCGAACCCAGCCGAGGAAGTCGTTGCCTGCGCCGTTGCCTTCCACGAGGGTGTTGACGCTGTTGCGCACTTCTGATGCCATTGCTTCGATGGCGCGCTCGCTCACGGTGCCGAGCGCGTCGTCGATGTTTACTCGAATATTATTCATATCGTAAAGTGAATTTGGTTTCTAATCTGCAAAGATACAAAAAAGCGCAGACACGGCAAAGTAAAAATCGTCGGGCGCAGAGCGGTGCGTGTTGGACGGATTTATGAAAATATGACAAAAGCGACCGAAAATTGGAGTGATTTGCTTATTGTTTTCGCGCGGACCGTCAAAAGCGGTAATTTTGTGTTGTATTTGTAGACATGATTCAACTATTGCATTATGAAACGCGCAATTCTCACATTGATATTCATCACGGCTCTGGCCGGCGCTTCCGCAACGGAGCGGCCGGCAGTGCAGCGCGTTGTGGTGCCGCTGTGCGACGACACGGTGGCCGAAACCCTGATAGTGACCCCCGACGCCGAGGCGCTGCTGGCGTCGGCCGAGATTGAGACCGATTACGCCTCCCGCATAGACCACAGCCGCGACAGGCACGAGCCGGTGTCGCTCTACGAACTGCCCTACTCCTGGACGGCGAGCTCGCCCGACTGGCACCGCCTGTGGCTGAATACGGCCGTCTACGCCGGTGCCATGGTGGGCACGCTCGGCGTGCTGGAGTGCCTGCCCGAGGACGCCACGAGCTGGAACCGCGCCGAGATACAGCACACGCCCATGTTCAAGCGCTGGTATCGCAATGTCATCAAGGAGGGCCCGGAGTGGGACAACGACAAGTGGATATTCAACTATGTGCTCCACCCCTATGCCGGCGCCGTCTACTTCATGGCCGCCCGCTCGTGCGGATTCGACTTCTGGCGCTCGATGCTCTACTCGTCCATCATCAGTAACGTGTTCTGGGAGTTCGGCATCGAGGCCTTCATGGAGCAGCCGAGCATACAGGACTGCATCATCACGCCCGGCGTGGGCAGCCTCATCGGCGAGGGCTTCTACAGGCTGAAGCGCAAACTCGTGGAGGACAACTACCGGCTCTTCGGCTCCAAGCTGGCAGGCAATATCGTGGCCTTCCTCATCGACCCCGTCAACGAGGTGCTGGGCCTCGTCATCGGCAACCCCGCGCGCGCCGAGGCGCTGCGCAGGCAGGGCGTGCAGTCGTCGTTGATGCCCGCCACGGTGGGCGGAGCTCCGGGCTTCACGTTTACGTGTACGTTCTGAGGCTCAGGGCCTGTCGCGCAGCTCGTCGAGCGGGATACCCGTGTGCCGCTCGGTCTTGTCTATGAGCCAGCGCCGTGCTATGCGCGCCCAGCGCGAACCACGGCAGGAGGCCTCATTCTCAAGCATCGACAGCGCCTGCCACAGACACACGGCCGCGGCCATGATGCGCACCAGGTCGAGGCCCCAGTCGGGCTCGATGATGACGGCCTGCACGGCCCGTGCGAGCATCAGGAGCACGTAGACGCGGCCCAGCGTGGCGAACATGCGCCCGAGGCGCGACGAGCGCAGCTTCCCGGCGTCGGCGCGCCCCGAGGCAGCGGCCGCACGGCGTCCCAGGCGCCAGGCCGTGGCTGCATCGGCAAGCACCATAAGGGTGCACACCGAGGCGTAGGGCACCACGGGGAGCGCCACTGAGAGGACCACGCCGCCGAGGGCCGAGAAGAGAGTCTTGAGTGCTGCGATTACATCCTGATTCATAGCTGTTGCGTTTTTATTGGTAAACTGCTTGTCATCACAAGCCTGCCACCCGTTTGAAACCGGGAAACGGGCTCACAGGGCAAAGGTAGGACGGCTCGCCGATGTTTTTACCCTTTTTTCGACACTCGGCGGATGGAAAGTTCGCGAAAAAAACGTATTTTTGTCGTCGGAGCTTCAGTCAGGCTCCGCACGTATCATGAAAAAGACAGCTATATTACTTGCGTCGGCCATGCTCGCCACCTCCGCCATGGCCGAGGGCAGCATAGTCTGGCAGACGCTGGGCAACAGCGTCGATGCCGACGGCCGTGCCTGCCATACGCAGCGCTTCACGGTGGTGTCCGACGGCACCGCCGATGGTTTCGCCTTCTGCATGTTCAAGCGGCGCATGAGCGCCGTCAATCCCGCCGACACGCTGCGGGAGATACTGCCCGGCTACTTCGCCGTGATGTCGCCGCGCCTTGCCGCGGCCGCCGCCGGCGACACCGTCACGGTCGACATCCTCACCCACGCCCCGCTGCTGCACGCGTCGTACCGCCCCGACGGCATGCACCTGATAGCCGGTGGCAAGGCCGTGGCCTGCCGCACCTCGCGCGAGGCCAACACCCTGCACCCCGCTCAGTGGCGCAACGGCGGGCGCGACGGCATGGTCTACGGCCCCGAAGCCTTCGCCGTCAACGACTCGCTGCGCACATCGCTGCGCCCCGGCCCTTACGGCGGGGTGCCCACGCTGCGCAGCGTCAAGCTCGACGGCCGACGTGTGGCGGCGCCCGAGAGCATTGAGTTCGTGGCCGTCGACGACCCGCGCCCGGCCTACGTGCGCTGCACGCTCGACGGCAGTCCCGTGCTGCGCGTCTACACCAACGAGCCCCGCGCCATGCGTCCGCTGCTGCGCAAGATAGAGGCCGCCACCGGCGCCGACGGCACCCTGCCCGCAGCCGTGATAGAAGACTGGGCCGACTATCCCTACCGCGGGCTCATGCTCGACGTGGCCCGCAACTTCACGCCCGCACCCGAGGTGAAGCGCATGCTGCGGCTCATGGCCGACTACGGCCTGAACGTGCTGCACTTCCACCTGGGCGACGACGAGGCCTGGCGCATGGAGCTGCCCGGCCTGCCCGAGCTCACGGCCACTGGCGCCCGCCGCGGCTACACGCTGAGCGACGACGTCGACTTCCTCAAGCAGATATACAGCGGCAACGGCGACCCCGACGACCTCTCCACGCCCGCCAACGGCTACTACACCACGGCCGAGTATGCCGACCTGCTGCGCACGGCCGACTCGCTGGGCATCGAGATCATACCCGAATTCGACGCCCCCGGCCACAGCCGCGCGGCCATACGCGCCATGGAGGCGCGCCGCCGCCATACGGGCGACGAATCCATGCGCCTGATACACGACGGCGACACCAGCGCCTACAACTCGGCCCAGGACTTCCACGACAACGTGCTCAACCCCGCCCTCGAGGGTCCCTACCGCTTCTGGGCCGCCGTGATGGACGCCACCAAGGCCGTCTACGACGAGGCCGGAGTGCCGCTGCGCACCATCCACATAGGCGGCGACGAGGTGCCCCGCGGATGCTGGGACGGCAGCGCCGCGGCCCGCGAGTTCATGGCTGCACGCGGCATGAAGCACCAGAACGAGCTGCACGCCTACTTCGTGGGCCGTCTCTCGCGCCTGGCCGCCGACCGCGGTCTCACCATCGGCGGATGGCAGGAGGTGGCACTGGGCCACTCCGAGGCCTTCAACGACAGCGTGCGTCCGACGGTGCGCTCCGTCAACTGCTGGACCAACGCCGGCGACAAAGGACGCCGCATAGCCGAGTCGGGCTTCCCGCTGATTATCAGCAATGTTGATTACCTCTACTTCGACCAGACGCCCACCACGCACCCCGAGGAACCCGGCCTGACATGGGGCGGCATCGTCGACGAGTTCAGCCCCCTGCACGCTACCCGCAGCCGCCTCTGCGACGCCAAGGGCGACGCCCTGCGCAACGTGCGCGGCGTCTCCTGCCAGCTCTTCGCCGAGACTGTGCGCTCGCCGCAGATGGTGCAGCGCTACTTCCTGCCGCGCCTGCTGGGAGCCGCCGAGCGCGCCCACCACGCCGAAGCCACCCTGCCCGACGACGAATACTTCGGCTGCATCACCGCCGAGATGCCCCGCTGGGACGCCCTGGATCTCGACCACTGGCTGCGCCAGCCCGGCCTGCGCACGGCGCCCGACGGACGCGTGGAGATGAACAGCGCCTACGGCCCGGACTACGGCACCATACGCTACACCCTCGACGGCAGCGACCCGACGCCCGACAGCCCCGCCTACACTGCGCCCGTCGACCCCGCGGGCAGCCGCGAGGTGCGCGCACGCCTCTTCGGCGGCCCCCACGCGCGCAGCGTCGTCAGCATACTCTATCTCTAAAATCTCTAAAAGCCCAAATCTCGGCTGCGCGCGAACAATCCGACGCACCGCGCGGTTATAAAATCAAAGTTCAAACGTCACATTATGGAGAATTTCACCTATTACGCCCCCACGCTCTTCGAATTCGGGCGCGGCAGCGAAGAAAAGACCGGAATGCTAACCTACCTGACGGGTGCCCGCAGGGTGATGGTGGTCTACGGCCAGAAATACGTAAAGACCAACGGACTGCTCGACCGTGTGTGCAACTCGCTCAACGCCATAGGCATCGAAGTGGTGGAGCTGGGAGGCGTACAGCCTAACCCCGTCGACACACTCGTCTACAAAGGCATCGAGCTGGGCCGCGACCGCAACATCGACGGCACTGCTGGCCGTGGGCGGCGGCTCTGTCATAGATACGGCCAAGGCCATTGCCGCCGGCGCACTCTATGACGGCGATTTCTGGGACTTCTACTGCCGGCAAGACGGCGGTCAAGAAGGCCCTGCCCGTGGGCGTGGTGCTCACCATTCCCGCCGCCGGCAGCGAGGGCAGCGGCAACGCCGTGATCACCCGCAGCGACGACCTGCACAAGATAAGCCTGCGCACCGACAGCATTCTGCGTCCGCGTTTTGCCGTTCTCGACCCTGAGCTCACGTTCACCCTCACGGCATGGCAGACAGCCTGCGGCATTGTCGACATGATGAGCCACATCATGGAGCGCTATTTCTCCACCACCCGCGGTGTGGAAGTGACCGACCGCCTTGCCGAAGGACTGCTGATGGCACTTGTGGATGTGGCTCCCAAAGCCCTTGCCGATCCTACCGACTACAATGCCCGCGCCAATATAGAATGGGCCTCCACGCTGGCCCACAACGGCCTTGTGGGCTGCGGACGCGTTGAGGACTGGACCAGCCATGCCCTGGAGCACGAGCTGAGCGCTGCCTACGGCGTGACCCACGGCGCCGGCCTGGCCGTCGTGTTCCCCGCCTGGATGGCCTTCATGGCCCACCACAAGCCCTCGAAGGTGGCCCAGCTCGGCCGGCGCGTGTTCGGCGTGCAGGCTCCCGACGATCGCTCGGCTGCCATCGAGGCTGTGGCCCAGCTGCGCGCCTTCTTCAGTGCGGTGCTGCGCATGCCCCTCACCCTCAAGGCTCTGGGTGTGCTCGAGCCCGACATCGACCTGCTGGTGAAGAAACTGCACGAAGACAAAGGCGAGGAGATAGGCGGCTACTATCGCCTCAACGCCCACGACACGCGCCAGATCTACGAGCTCATGCTCGACGAGACCCAGCGCACCGGCCAGCCCGCCGACGCCCCTGCGGCTCCCGCCGCCCCCGCCGCGAGCTGACACCCCTCCCGCCGCCTGACGTTTTGAACCACAGTAGCGGAGCTCCCCCCGGGGGCTCCGCTACTTGCTGTTTGGTCGCTGACGGGCTCTAAATACGCCGGGCGCGACACCGCCATGTGGAGGGGGTGTCGCGCCCGGTGTTGATTTATGTCGCGTCGGCGGGATTATTCGGCCTTCTCGGCGGGAGCCTTGTAGCGGGCGTTGAGGCCGGCGATCACTTCCTGGGTGATGTCGAGTGCGGGATTGAAGTATACACCGCTCTCACGCAGGAGTATGGCATCGTAGTGGCGTGTGGCGTTGTAGTCGCGCAGGAAATTGTCGAGGCTGTCCTGCAGCACTTTCTGACGCTCTGCCATTTTGGTGCTGATGCTGTTCTGACGTGCGCCGAGCACATTTGCAGCTTCGTTCTGCTTCTTGTTGAAGTTGTTGACATCGGCTTCAAAGGATTCCTGGCTGAGATAGCCGTTGCTGTTGCGCTTCTGCTCGATGCTGCTGCCCAGACGCTGTATCTCGTTCTGTTTCTGGCGCTCGAGGTTCTGATAGTCAAGCATGAGCTTCTGTCCCTCCTTGCTTATCTCCTGGGCGAGGGTATAGTTGGCGAAGACAGTGTCGAGATTGAGGAATCGGATGTTGCCGGAAGTGGCGGCTGCGGCTTCGGCGGGAGTTGCCGCGGGGGCGGCTTCGGTGGCCTTTTCGTCGGCCTTGGAGCATGCTGCGGCACCGATGGCGAGCACGGTGGCTACGGCGATAGCTAATTTTTTCATTTAGCTTTGTGAGGTTTTATGGTTTTGTTTTTGTTTTGTTTTATTGTCGCTGTGGGCTGCTGAGGCGCATCCTATGCCGCGGCGGCGCAGTTCGGGCGATGCGTGGGCATGGCCCGAGGGAAACTGTGCGCCACGGACAAAGAGCACCTTGACGCCCAGCAATACCACGCACACGGCCAGAATGACGATGCTCAGAAGAAACACTTTCATGGGCTTTTTCGCGCTTTTGACATGCAAATATAGGAAAGGAATGTGAAATAATCGTCATATCTAAAATTATTTTTGTAACTTAGAGGGCCGAATCGTGGGTCGGTTAACATTTTTTTTGAAACGACCCCTCCGCGTTAAGCGTTTTTTTCAAATCAACAACCCGTAAAACGTCACAGCATATGACAATCAAAGATCTCAAACCGGCGGCCGTCTTCGCCATCTTCGACGAAATCAACCACGTGCCCCGTCCTTCCAAGAAGGAAGAGAAAATACGCCAGTATCTCCTCGACTTCGCTGCCAAGCACAACCTGGCAGTGAAGACCGACGCCATCGGCAATGTGGCCATGAGCGTGCCCGCCACTCCCGGCCATGAGAACGCCCCCGCACTGGTGATGCAGGCCCACATGGACATGGTGTGCGAGAGCAACGACAAGAACTTCGACTTCGACAACACCCCCATCACCACCATCGTGGACGGCGAATGGCTCCGCGCCGACGGCACCACCCTCGGCGCCGACAACGGCATAGGCATGGCCGCCGCGCTGGCCGCGCTCACCGACAAGGACCTCGTGCACGGACCTCTCGAGGCTCTCTTCACCGTGGATGAGGAGACCGGCCTCACCGGCGCCAACAACCTCGGCGAAGGCATGATATCGGGCTCTATCCTCCTCAACCTCGACAGCGAGGACGACGCCGAGATATTCGTGGGCTGCGCCGGCGGCGTGGACACCACATGCACATTCCACTACGAGCGCATGATGGCTCCCACCGACTTCCACTACTTCAAGGTGGACATAAGCAAGGGCCTGGGCGGCCACAGCGGAGGCGACATCCACCTCGGACGCGCCAACGCCAACCAGCTGCTCGCCCGCTTCCTCTACTCCCTCATCGCCGACAAGCACGAGGTGGCCCTGGCCGAGATCGACGGCGGCAACCTGCGCAACGCCATCCCCCGCGCCGCACATGCCATCGTGGGCGTGCACGCCAAGAACAAGGAGGACGTGCGCGTGGCCTTCAACGTGTTCGCAGCCGAGGTGGCAGCCGAATACGCCGGCCTCGAACCCACGCTCAAGCTCGACCTGACGAGCGTCGACCGTCCCGAATACTGCGTCGACGCCGACACCAGCACCCGCCTCATCGAGGCCCTCTACTCGGCCCCCCACGGCGTCATCAGCATGAGCCGCGACCTTGAAGGCCTCGTGGAGACATCGACCAACCTCGCCTCCGTGAAGATGCAGCCCGGAAGCACCATACTCGTGACCACATCGCAGCGCTCGAGCGTGGAATCGCGCAAGTGGGACATCGCCCGCCGCGTGGAGGCCCTCTTCACCTCGCCGGCGCCGACGTGAGCCACGGCGACGGCTATCCCGGCTGGGCACCCAACATGGACTCGCCCATCATGAAGATCGCTTGCGACGCCTACGAGGAACTCTACGGCGTGCGCCCCGCCATCAAGGCCATCCACGCCGGCCTCGAGTGCGGTCTCTTCCTGGAGAAGTATCCCCACCTCGACATGGTGTCGTTCGGCCCCACCCTGCGCGACGTCCACTCGCCCTCAGAGCGCATGCACATCCCCGCCGTCGAGCGCTTCTGGGGCCAGCTCAAGCGCACCATCGAGAAGGTGGCCGAGCTCTGAGCCCTGTCTGAAACATCCCCGGAGGGGCCGCAGCCCGCAGCTACGGTCCCTCCGGCGGTTTTCGCACTCTCCTCGCTATGAACGTGAATCCAAAGACCCTCGCCGCCGCCTGCCTCGCGGCTCTGTCGCTGCAGAGCTGCGGCTCGGCACGCGCCGCCTCGCCGGGAATGCCGCAGATACTGGAGCCCGACCCGCACAACTATGTGCTCGTCGACGGCGACACTGTGGCCGTAAGCTTTCTGCCGCCCGACGAGAGCCTGCGCCACGGGCGCCTCACGGAGAAGGACTTCCGCGAAGTCGCCGCCGAGCTGGGCGTGGAGGTGGCCGCCATCAAGGCCGTGGCGGAGATAGAGGCCGGACGCACCCACGAGGGATTCTGGACCGAGGGACGTCCGCTCATCAACTTCGACCTCGGCGTCTACCGCGCCCGCGCAGCCAAGCGCGGCGTCAACCTGCGCAAGGCCGCGGCGTCGCACTCCGTGATCTTCAACCGCCCCAATACTGCCCGCTACGGCTCCCAGCAGGCTGCGCAGCAGGCGCGCCTGGACGCTGCCATGGCTATCGACAGTATCTCGGCCATCGAGGGAACGTTCTGGGGCATGTTTCAGATCGGAGGCTTCAATTGCAGCGCTGCGGCACACGCGCCACGCCGACTTCGTCGGCTGATGAGCCGCTCCGAGCGCGACCAGCTCGAGCTCTTCGCCAACTTCATACGCAAGGCGGGGCTGCTGCCCGCGCTGCAGAAGAAGGACTGGCGCACCTTTGCCCGCGGCTACAACGGCCCCGGCTATGCCGCCCGCGGCTACCACACACGCCTGGCCTCAAGCTACGCCAAGCACAAGAAGGGCTGAACAGGCCCGCGCACCGTAACACATATTATATATTATGAGAGGAAGCATCAGAGGCGGCCGTCAGGTCGACATGCTCCACGGCCCCCTTGCCGGCAAAATCATAGTCTTCGCCTGCCGCTCATAGCCAGCGGCATCCTGCAGCAGTCGTTCAACGCTGTCGACGTGGCCATCATAGGCCACTACTCCACGAGCCATGCCATCGCGGCCGTGGGCAGCAACGGCCCCGTCATCAGTATTCTCGTCAATCTCTTTTTAGGAGTGGCCGTCGGTGCCAATGTGGTCATAGCCAACTATATAGGTCGCGGCAACACCGATGCCGTGCACCGCTCCACGGCCACCGTCATGAGTGTCTCGCTCATCAGCGGCCTGCTGCTGCTCGCGGCGGGCACGACGCTGGCGCGGCCCATACTGGAGGCCATGAGCGCGCCGCCCGAGGTGCTGGAACTCGCCACCACCTATCTGCGCATCTACTTCCTGGGCATGCCCTTCATGATGGTCTATAACTTCGGCTCGGCCATCATGCGCAGCGTGGGCGACACGCAGCGCCCCTTCTACTGCCTGCTTGCGGCCACGGCCTGCAACGTGGTGCTCGACTGGCTGTTCGTGGCCGTGTTCGGCATGGGCGTGGCCGGCGTGGCGTGGGGCACGGTCATAGCCAACGCTGTCAACGCGGCCCTGATGCTATACTTCCTCGTGCACCAGCCCGAACCCGTGACGGTGTCGCTGCGGCGATGGTCGATGTCGCGCGCCGACCTGGGCAAGATGCTGCGCATCGGTCTGCCGGCAGGCCTGCAGGGCATGGTGTTCTCCATGTCGAATATCTTCATACAGTCGGCCATCAACAAGTTCGGCAGCGACGCCATAGCCGGCTCGGCCGCGGCGCTGACCTACGAGGCCTACTGCTACTACATCGTCACCTCCTTCTGCGCCGCCACCATAGCCTTCACGGGCCAGAACTTCGGCGCGGGCAAGCCCGAGCGCTGCCGGCGCGTGCTGCGGCTGTGCCTGCTCTTCAGCTTTGTCTTCTGCCTGGCCGCCAACGCGCTGATAGTGTGGCAGCAAAAGGCCTGCATCAGCGTCTTCACCTCCGACCCCGCCGTGGCGGCCTTCGCCGCCGAGCGCTTCCGCACGGTGCTCATTTTCCAGGCCATGGCCTGCTCCTACGAGGTGCCGGGCAGCTACATGCGCGGCCTGGGCTACAGCGTGACGCCCATGCTGCTGACCATCTTCGGCACCTGCGTGCTGCGCCTGGGATGGGTCTACTGCTTCGCCGAGATAGACAACAGCTTCCGCTCGCTGCTGCTCATCTATCCCGTCAGCTGGGCCGTCACGGGCATCGCCGTGTCGATGGCGGCCGTCATCGTGCAGCGGCGCGTGTTCCGCACTATGGCTTAGCAGGCCTCGGGATTGTTGCGGCTGCGGTAGGGCTCGCGCAGGGCCACGCGGCGTATCTTGCCGCTGATGGTCTTGGGCAGACTGTCGACAAACTCCACCATGCGCGGATACTTGTAGGGCGCCGTCGTGCGCTTCACGTGGTCCTGAATCTCTTTGGCCAGGGCCTCGGGGTCGCTGTCGCGATACTCCTCGGCCAGCACGATAGTGGCCTTGACCACCTGGCCGCGAATGTCGTCGGGCACGCCTGTGACGGCACACTCCACCACGGCCGGATGCGTCATCAGCGCGCTCTCCACCTCGAAGGGGCCGATGCGGTAGCCCGACGACTTGATGACATCGTCCTTGCGGCCCACGAACCAGAAGTAGCCGTCGGTATCGCGCACGGCCACGTCGCCCGTGTGGTACATGCCGTCGCGTATGGCCCGCGCGTTTAGCTCAGGGTCGTCGAGATATTCCTTGAACAGGCCCGTGGGGCGCTTGCGGTCGATGTGTATCACGAGCTCGCCCTCCTCGCCGTTGGCCACCGTGCGGCCCTCGGCGTCGGTCAGGTCGATGTCGTACTGCGGGCCCTTCTTGCCCATGGAGCCGGGGCGCGGCTCCACCCAGGGGTAGGTGCCCACGGTCAGGGTGGTCTCCGTCTGGCCGAAGCCCTCCATCAGGCGCAGGCCCGTCAGGCGCAGCCATTCCTCGTAGACCGAGGGGTTGAGAGCCTCGCCGGCAATGGTGCAGTAGCGCAGGGCCGAGAGGTCGAAGGCGCCGACGTCCTCGCGGATGAGGAAGCGGAACACCGTGGGAGGCGCGCAGAACGAGGTCATATGGTAGTCGCTGAGCACGCGCAGGATGTCGCGGGCCACGAACTTGTCGTAGTCGTAGACAAACACCTCGGCGCCTGCTATCCACTGGCCGTAGAGCTTGCCCCACACGGCCTTGCCCCAGCCTGTGTCGGCCAGGGTGAGGTGGCGGCTCGTGGCGTCGAGGTTGTGCCAGAAGCTGGCCGTGATGATGTGGCCCAGAGGGTAGGTGAAGTCGTGGGCCACCATCTTGGGCTCGCCGGTGGTGCCGGAGGTGAAGTAGATGAGCGACACGTCGCTGTTCTCGTTGGCTACGGCCGGGCGCACAAAGGGCGCGGCCGCGGCTATGCCCGAGTCGAAGTCGTGCCAGCCTTCGGGCACGCTCGGCCCCGTCGACACGAGTGCCTGCACCTCGGGACACACCTTGACGGCCTCGGCGATGTGGCCGGTGATTATCTCCTCGCCGGCGGCCACGATAGCCTTGATATGGGCCTTGTGGCAGCGGTAGACGATGTCGGCCGGCGTCAGCAGATGGGTGGCGGGTATGGCCGTGGCCCCGAGCTTGTGCAGGGCTACGATGGTGGGCCAGAACTGCCAGCGGCGTTTCATCATGAGCATGACGCGGTCGCCCCGTCCTATGCCCAGCGATGCCAGCATCGAAGCCGTGCAGTCGGAGGCATCCTTCATGTCGGCGAAGCTGAAGACGCGTTCCTCGCCCTTGGGGTTGGTCCATATCAGCGCCGTCTTGTCGGGCTGAAGGGCCGCACGTGCGTCTACCACGTCGTAGCCGAAATTGAAGCGTTCGGGCACTATGAGTTGGAAATTGGCCATGAAATCGTCGTACGATTCAAAGCTCGTTTTCTTGAGAAACCTGTCAAGCATAATGTTATGGAATTTACCTATTGAAAACACACGTCGCGCAGTAAATGTTGACGCAGAACCGCCGCAAAGTTAACAAATCGTCGGTTTCTCAAAGGATTATCGCACACTTTTCTGAATAATGAGCAAAAACAGCGAAGAATAAGAAGAATAAGAACAATAAGACTTATAGGCCTTATAAGCCTTATATGGCTTATTATTCTTATTAATCCTATCCTTCTTATTCAGCCTATCAAGCCCTATCCCTCCTTCATCAGCTCCCTCAGGGCAGCCGAGATGGCGTCGGTCTCGAAGCCGCGGGAGGCGGCGAAGCGGAAAAGGCGGGTGCGTCCTTCGTAGGTGGTGAGGGCGTCGGGGCCGTTGCTGCGGGCTTTGGCCGCGAGGAGCGAGCGGAGGCCTGCCGCATAGCTGTCCGGGTCGATGGCCGTCATGGCCTCGGCTATGGTGGCGCGGCCTATGCGCTTGAGGGCAAGTGCGTAGGCTATCTTGCGGCGGCCCCAGCGGGCGAACTCAGCTTTCTGCCGCACGAAGGCGCGGGCAAAGCGTTCGTCGTCGGCAAAGCGTTCGGCCACGAGGCGGCCCACGATGGATTCGGCGTCGCCTGCGGCAAGGCCCATGCGGCGCAGCTTCTCGCGCAGCTCGTGGGTGCAGTATTCGGCGCGGGAGCAGGCGTCGGCCAGACGTTCGTAGGCCTGCGCCGGGGTGGGCGGAGTGCGCTGTTTCATCAGTCGGCGGGGCGCGAGGCCGAGGCGTAGCGCATGCGGCCGCAGAAGTCGCGGTCGAGGCGCACGTCGGTGAGGCCGGCGTCGGCAAGGCAGTCGGCTGTCTGCTCGGCGTAGAGCGAGTTGATTTCGAAATAGAGGCGTCCGCCGGGGCGCAGGGCGCGGGCGGCGTATTGCGCTATGGGCATGTAGAAGCGCATGGGGTCGGCGTCGGGCACGAAGAGGGCCTGCTCGGGCTCGTGGAGCAGCACGCGGTGGTCCATGTCGGCGCGTTCGCTGTCGGCTATGTAGGGCGGGTTGCTCACTATAATGTCATAGGTCGGTTCGGCAGGCGCTTCGAGGTGCAGGACGTCGGCACGGCTGAAGGCCACTTTGGCCGAGAGGCGCCGGGCGTTGTCCTCGGCCACGGCGAGTGCGGGCGCGCTGATGTCGACGGCCTCGACGCGGGCGAAGGGCAGTGAGCGGGCCAGGGCTATGGCTATGCAGCCGCTGCCGGTGCAGAGGTCGAGCACGCGCAGGTCGGAGCGCGAAGCCCACGCGTCGACAATACGGTCGACGAGGCCCTCGGTCTCGGGGCGGGGAATGAGCACGTCGGGCGTGACGTGGAAGTCGAGCCCGTAGAAGCGGGCGTGGCCTGTGACGTACTGCACGGGTGTGCCGTCGGCCACGCGTTGTGCCATGGCCGTGAGGCGCTCGGCGGTGAAAGGTTCGAGAGGGCGGGAGTCGTGGAGCACGGTGTCGAGACGTGAGTAGCCTGCGCCGTCCTCCAGGATGGCGCGCACGGTGGCTTCGGCTTCGTCGTGGCCCAGGGGGCCGTCGAGCATGGCCGTCAGGCGGCGGCGCAGTGCGCCGAGGGTGATGGTGGCTGCGCCGCTGCCGGTGTCAGTTTTCGGGCTCGACATCTTCGTCCCATTTATAGAAGTCGTCGCCGTCGTCCTCATCGTCGTCGGCATCCTCGCCCCAGCTTGCGGGGTCGATGTAGCGCAGGTCTTCGGCTTCTTCCTCGTCGTCGGCCCCCGGCTCGTACTGGAAGATGAAGCCGTCCTCCTCGGCCACACGGTGGGCTTCGTCGAGGTTGCGGCGGGCTATGTCTGGCGTGGCCAGGCGGTTGTTCTCGTCGGTGATGGCGCGCCAGAGCAGGTCCTTGAGCTCGGTGATGCCCTGACCGGTTACGGCCGAGATGAACACGTGGGGCACGTCGGCGGGCAGCGTGCGCTCCATTTCCTCGCGCAGCTCGTCGTCGAGCATGTCGCTCTTGCTGATGGCCAGCACGCGGTGCTTGTCGGCGAGCTGGGGGTTGAACTGCCGCAGCTCGCGCAGCAGAATCTCGTACTGCCCGGTGATGTCGTCGGCGTCGGCCGGCACCATGAACAGCAGCACGGCGTTGCGCTCGATGTGGCGCAGGAAGCGGAGTCCGAGGCCCTTGCCCTCGCTGGCGCCCTCGATGATGCCGGGGATGTCGGCCATCACGAACGAGCGCGTTGTCGCGGTAGCTGACGATGCCGAGCTGAGGCTCCATGGTGGTGAAGGGATAGTCGGCAATCTTGGGGCGTGCGGCCGAGATGGCCGAGAGCAGCGTCGACTTGCCGGCGTTGGGGAATCCCACGAGGCCCACGTCGGCCAGCAGCTTCAGCTCCAGCATGATGCTCTTCTCAATGGCGGGCTCGCCGGGCTGGGCATAGCGGGGTGTGCGGTTGGTGCGCTCTTGAAGTGCCAGTTGCCGAGGCCGCCGCGTCCGCCGCGCAGCAGCTTCACCTCCTGGCCGTCGTCGGTGACCTCGCAGAGATACTCGCCCGTCTCGGCATCGAAGACCACGGTGCCGCAGGGCACGTCGACGATGACGTCCTCGCCGTCCTTGCCGAACGAGCGTCCGGCGCCTCCGCTCTGGCCGTTGCCGGCGAAGATGTGGCGGCGGTACTTGCAGCGGCAGCAGTGTCCACATGTTGCGGTTGCCGCGGAGTATGATGTGGCCGCCGCGGCCGCCGTCGCCGCCGTCGGGGCCGCCTTTGGGCACATATTTGGCACGGTGGAAGTGGCGCGAGCCGGCGCCGCCCTTGCCCGAGCGGCAGAGTATCTTTACGTAGTCTATGAAGTTGGAATCAGCCATAATGGTTATGAGGGTGTTGAGAGAGTTGACAGGTTGCGGTGGTGGCGCATCAGCTCGGAGGCCTGGCGGAAGTCGGTGGGCGAGCCCACGTCGATCCATGTGCCGCGGATGGGGTAGTAGACCACGCGGGCGCCTCGGGCTATGCTGCTTTCTATGAGGTCGGTGGCGTCGGTGCGCACGCCCGGGCGGACGCTGCGCAGCAGGTCGTTGCCGAAGATGTAGATGCCGGCATTGGCGTAGTGGCTGTAGGAGGGCTTCTCCTCTATGCCGGTCACTCGCGCGCCATCGGTGGTGAGTATGGCGTAGGGCACGCTGACGGTGTAGGGTATGGCGGCGATGGTGATATCGGCCTGCTCGGCCTTGTGGTGGAGATACATCTCCTCGAAGCTGATGGTCGTGAGCAGGTCGGAGTTCATCACCAGGCTGTCGCCGCCTTCGGGCCAGTCGACGAGCGAGGCGGCGCCTATCGTGCCGAGGGGCTCGTCCTCGCGCACGGTGCGCACCTGCACTCCGGCCACGGGGCGTGCGAAGTGGCGGTCGATGGCGTCGGCCAGATAGCGCGTCGACACGGTGATGTCGCGCACGCCGGCGGTGCAGGGCGCCGATGTTATAGTCTATGATGGCCCTGTCGCCCACGGGCAGCAGCGGCTTGGGGGTGGTGAGGGTGAGCGGACGCAGGCGTTCGCCCTTGCCGCCGGCCATGAGCAGGGCCTTCAGCGGCAGCTCGGTGGGCGTGAGGTTGAGGTCGATGATGCGCTCGAGGGTGCCGTCGGGGCGCAGCACCGGCAGCAGGGTGATGCCTGCCAGGCGGCACTCGCGCATGGCTGCCACGTCGGGCCGCGGCCCGCGCAGGCTGCGGAAGTCGCGCCTGGCGGCGAGGCTGACGGGGCTGTCGAGGCCGCAGCCGCCCAGCAGCGCGCGGCGCACGTCGCCGTCGGTGAGGGTGCCGCATACGTGCCCTTCGTCGTCTATGGCAAAGAGTGTCATGGTGCTGCCGCTGAGTTCGTTGAGGCGTCGGAGCGCCTCGAGCAGCGTGGCCTGTCGGTGTATGAGGTGGCGGTTCATAAGCAAATATTATAACGCTTGCGCTTGCCTAAGTGTTGACATCAGGGCCTCGGCCACAATCCAGTCGCGCGGGGTGTCGAGGTCGATGCTACGCTCGGCCGGCATGGGGCTGGGCACGCGGCGGGCAAAGGCTCCCATGGGCATGGCCCGCAGCGAGTCGGGGTTTATCACGTAAACGGCGCCGTTGTAGGTCCAGGCCGGCGGAGCGTCCTGGCGGCGCGTGAGCAGGCCGTCGCCCTTGCTTATGTGCAGATAGCCCTCGGGGTCGGTCTCGAAGCAGTTGTAGTAGGGGTTGCAGGCCGCAGGCTCCACGCTCACCACCATGTCGACGTCGGGCGTGTAGAGCCGCAGGGCCGCGGGCACGTCGTCGGCGGTGCGCAGGGGCGACGTGGGCTGCAGCAGCACCACGCAGTCATAGGCCGATGCCCTCGCGGTCGGCCCAGTCCATGACGTCGAGCATCACCTCGCGGCTGCCCGAATTGTCGAGAGCCAGCCCGGTCGGGCGCATGTAGCCTACGGCCAGACCCAGCGAACGGGCCGTGGCGGCAATCTCCTCGTCGTCGGTGCTGAGGATGATGCGGGCGGGGTCGTCGCACAGCTCGCGGGCCACGTCGATGGAGTAGGCTATCAGTGGCCTTCCGGCCAGGGGCTTGATGTTCTTGCGGGGTATGCCCTTGCTGCCACCGCGGGCGGGTATGATGTAGAGCGGACGGAGTTTCATCGTGATGAAGGGGAATATCGAGCACAAATTTAACAAAAAATCCGCAGATAAGCGGTTTTTTTATTACCTTTGCACTCCGAACCCATAAAAACAACCCATACATCAGCTATGAAGAAAATACTGCTCACCGCAGCCGTGGCTATGGCCATCTCGCTGTCGGCCTGTGGCCCCAAAGGACCTACCGGCGATAAGGAAGCCGATGCCAAATACCTCGTGGAACAGTGCGTGAAGGCACAGAAGGACGGCGACGAAGAGGCCGCCAAGAAACTCACCGAGGACTACATGAACTTCTACAAGGAGAAAGGCACGAAGGACGCAGCCGAATTCGCCTTCACCGTGCTGGCCGAGATGGGCAAGCTCCCCGCCGAGGACCAGAAAGCCATCGTGGGCCTGAACTGAGCCCCGCAGCGCTTCTCCGCGACACACACGGCAGCAGAACGGACACGCCCGGCAGGGCCTCCCGTTCTGCTGTCTGTTCTTTAAATGGCCTTGCAGAAGGCGCGCCGCGCAACTTTTTTTCACAATCATTATAATAAAAAGCGGCGGCGCGCGTTAGTCTTTAGAGCCCGTTCCCCAATTTCTGTTAAATCGGGGGTCGTGTATTTCAAGATGGATTAATTCTTGCAGGCGAAGGAGTATAACGAGTTATACGACTGAGCCAAAAGGATTAAGGCGCTTGAAAGACACGAAACCTGGGTAATTTAGATTGAATATAGAATAATTTTCAATTAGTTAACCTATTTATAATTAGTAGCCTGATGGAAAACCGCCACGGACATTCTTTGGCTCTTTTGCTTAAAATCGTCGGTCACATAGCTACGGCTATGTTCCCTCTGATTTTAAGCAAAATAACTCAAAGACTGTCCGCCCCCGTTTTTAACATAAATTGGGGAACGGGCTCTTTAGAACTTCAATAGATCTATTATCACATAGGATGAACCGTATCCATCTGTCATTCATGCTTATGGCCGTGCTTGCGCTTGCGTCGTGCTCGACGAGCAAGAGCACTCTGCCCTATTTTGCCGACATCGACGCGCTGGCCGTGCCGGAAGTGGAAGCCGGCGACTATCTGACCGAAATCAAGCCCGACGACGAGCTCCTCATCACCGTCAACACCTACGACCCCGTGGCCTCGGCGCCGTTCAACATACCCGTCATCAATCCCGGCAACGTGTCGGCGGCCGGCGTCAGCACCAACAGCCAGATGCCCCTGCCCATGATGTCGACAGGCACGCAAATGCAGACCTATATGGTCGACTCCGAGGGCTACATCAACTTCCCCGTGCTGGGACGCATCCATGTGGCCGGCATGAACGTGGAGCAGCTGCAGAAACAGCTGACAGAGCGCGTGTCGCAGTACGTCGAAGACCCGCTGGTGACCGTCCGCATTGCCAACTTCGACATCGTGGTGGCCGGCGAGGTGCTGAGCCCCAGGAAAATACGCGTCAACCGCAACCGCTACAGCATACTCGACGCCCTCAGCGACGCCGGCGACCTCACCCCCTACGGCGAGCGCAGCAACGTGCTGCTCGTGCGCGAACGCGACGGCAAACGCGAGTTCCACCGCCTCGACCTCGGCTCGGCCGACCTGCTCAGCTCGCCCTACTTCTACCTCGAACAGAACGACTACATCTACGTGGAGCCCAACAAGGTGCGCCAGGACAACTCGAAGTACAACCAGAACAACGCCTTCAAGCTGTCGGTCATCTCGACCATCGTCAGCGCCTCGTCGGTAGTGGCGTCGCTCGTGATAGCGCTCGCCGTCAAATAACTACGCAGCCATGGCAAAGAAACATTCCGAATTTATTGATGTGAAGGGACTGCTCGGCGACTATCTGCGCCACTGGCCCTGGTTCGTCGTGTCTATGGTCTTCTTCCTCGGCATCGGCCTGTTGTACACACGCATCTCCAAGCCCATGTATGCCGTGCGCGCCTCCGTGCTCATAGCGCAGAAGGAGGATTCGCCCCTCGACGCCATGGGCGCCGGCATGGGCGCCATCGGCAGCCTCTTCGGCGCCAAAGGCTCGGTCGACGACGAGTACTACGTGCTGTCGGCCCACTCCATCTACCGCCAGACCGTGCGCGAGATGGGCCTCAACCGCCACCACTACGTGCGCCTCGGCTTTCTGCGCACGATAGAGAAATTCGACGAGTATCCCGTCGAAATCGAAGTGCCGGCCGGTATGTGCGACACGCTCAAGTCGTCGATAAGCTTCCGCGTCAAGGCCAAGCCCGACCGCAGTGCCAAAGTCACGCTCACCATCGACGGCGAAAAGCAGTTCAAGAACAAGGAAGTGAAGCTGCCCCACACCTTCAAGACTCCCCTTGGCGACTTCACGCTCGTGCCCACCGAATACTTCCCCGCCAAGAAGGGCGTCACCACCACGGTGAGCGTCAGCGGCTACAACGCCGCCGCCGAAGACCTGGCCGACAAGCTCAGCGTCGAGGTGCCCAACAAGCGCGCCAACGTCATATCCCTGGGCATGAACACTCCCTATCCCGAACACGGCGAGATGGTGCTCGACGAGATGGTGCGCCAGTACAACATCCGCGGCATCGAGGAGAAGAACCGCCAGGCCGTCAAGACGCGCGAGTTTCTCAACGAACGCATAGCCCTGCTCGAAGGCGACCTCAGCGCTGCCGAGACCGACATACAGAGCTACAAGCAGCAGCAGGGCATCATCGACGTCGAGGCCGAAGCCATCTACCAGACCGAAAAGCGAGGCAAGATTGAAGAGTCGCTCATCAAGGCCGAGGTGGAGAACGAAGTGCTGCGCATGACGGCCGATTTCGTGCGCAAGCCCGGCAACGCCTACGAACTCATACCCGCGCCCGCCGTCGACAACAAGGGCCTGCAGGACGCCATAGGCTCGTTCAACGAGCTGGTGCTCCGCCGCATGCAGCTGGCAGGCAACGCCAAGGCCGGCAACCTGGCCCTCAAGCGCCTCGACGAGCAGATCGACGCCATGCGCGCAAGCGTGGTGGCCTCGCTCAACCGCGCCTGCCTGGCCGGCGAGGCCTCCGCACGTGACCTCCGCGCCAAGCTGGGCGGCACTATGGGCCGTCTGGGCAATGTGCCCGTGCAGGAACGCGCCTTCATCGACAAGGAGCGCCAGCGCAAAATCAAGCAGGAAATCTACGTCTACCTGCTTCAGCGCCAGGAGGAGAACGCCATAATGCTGGCCAACGCCACGCCCAAGGGACAGATCGTCGACGAGGCCTACACGCTGAAGAAGACTCTCGGCATGGGCCGCATGTCCATACTCGTCATCTGCATGCTCCTGGGCCTGTGTCTGCCGCCCGTGGCGCTGTATCTGCGCAAGGTGGTGCTGAACCGCGCCGAGACCCGCTCCGACGTGGAGCACGCCACCGACGTGCCCATCATCGGCGAAATCAGCATCTCGCGCTCGGGCCGCCACCTCGTGGTCGACAAAGCCGAGACCAGCAGCACGGCCGAGCTCTTCCGCCTGATGCGCAGCAACCTGCTCTTCGTCATCACCCCGCCGCAGGAGAAGGTGGTGCTGGTCACCTCGGCCACTCCCGGCGAAGGCAAGAGCTTCGTGGCCACCAACCTTGCCGCCTCGCTCGCTATTCTGGGCAAGCGCGTGCTGCTCCTGGGCATGGACGTGCGCAAGCCGCGCCTGGCCCAGTATCTCGACATCGACCCCCGCTTCGGCCTCACGCAGTATCTGGCCGGCAACGACCTGAAGCCCGAACAGCTCATAGAGCACCTGCCCGGCTACGACAATTTCGACGTCATCGTGTCCGGACCCGTGCCGCCCAATCCCTCCGAGCTGCTCACGTCGCCGCGCCTCGACGCCCTCATGGCCGAGCTGCGCCGCAGCTACGACTTCATCATCGTGGACACGGCTCCCGTGGGCCGCGTCAGCGACACCTTCGCCCTCAACCGCATCGCCGACGCTTCCATCTTCGTCGTACGCCTGGGCCACACCTCGCTCCCCGACCTCAGCCTTGCCGATGAAATCTACGAACAGAAACGCCTGAAGAAATTGTCGATAGCCGTCAACGGCACCCCCGCCCGCCGCAGCTACGGCTACGGCGAGAAGTGATGGACGCCGCAGCCTCCATATCGATTGAATCACGCAGGCGGGCCCGCCCCTCGAAGCGTCCGCTGCTGAAGGCCATTCCCGGCAGCTGGCCTACGGCCATCGTGTTCATGCTGTCGCTGTCGGCCCTGGGCTTGTTCTTCTATCCGGCCCTGCTCGTGACGGCCTTCATCATGGCCCGCAGCTGGCGACGCAGCCGCTACGACTTTCTGTTGCAGCTCATGCTCGTGGTGGGCGGCTACGGCTTCACCAACTCGGAGGTGACCTTCGTCAACCTCGGTCAGCTCGGATTCCTCCTCGGCGTAATTTTCGCCTTCCTGCTGCGCAAGGATGCGCTGCTGAAGCGTCTTGTCGCGGCCTCGGCAGCCTATTTCGCCGTGATGTGGGCGCTGGCCTTCTACGACGACGAGTCGGTGCGCAACCAGTGGAGCACCATCAACGTCTTCGCCGAAATCATCTTCTTCACCGTCCCCCTGGCTGTTTTCGCCGGCAGGCAGTTCAGCTACGACCGCTTCATCCGCTCGGTCTTCCCTTATGCCATGGTGGCCTGTGTGTTCTACATCCTCGACGCCTTCGTGCTCAGCGGTTGGGTGCTTGTGCCCCGCCTGCAGGCCTGGGGCGCCACCACCGCCTTCTACGACTTGGCCTGGGCACCCCTTACGGGCTGGGTGGTGCGCAAGTATCCTCCCGGACTTTACATTCTCGTTTTGCTGCTGTTGCCGCTGGCCCGCCAGTACAGGCTGAAGGCCTGGCAGTGGGTGGTGATAGTTCTGGCAGTGATGAGCACACAGACTTTCACGTTCATTTCCGGTCTTGTCCTGGCTTTCATTATCGCCCAGGGCGGAGTGCTGCGGGCGATCAAGTACGGTGCTCTGGCAGTCGTCGCTCTGACGGTTCTCTATTTTGTTGACGACAGCATGAGCAGCGAAGGCGAATACGGAGCCTATGAGTCGCCGATGCGCATCAGTTCCACCATCAATCAGTTTGTGGAGCTTGGCGATGTGGTGGACTATGAGGATATGGCCGATTTCGGCTCGGGCCGTGTGGCTCAGGCCATTCCGGCACTGGACCTGCTATACCGACTCGGCTACGAATGGCACGGAATTGGCTTCGTCGCAGAGGGACATAGCGACAATCCGAGGTTTTTCATAGAAAACGAGTTCGCTTCTGACGTGACTAATAACGAAACGTTCATCGGCCAGATAGAAATCAGTGCCCTGCGAGTGCTGTTCTACATAGGCTACATAGGCCTAGCGGTGCACATACTCTACTTCTTGTATCTTTATCTGGCAGTCAGACGGTTGCGCCACAGCGACTACCTCCTGTGTGTCATGTGTGTGTTCGTGTGGCTGGGCCTCGGCGGATTCGAGGGCCTTATCACGCAGCAGAGTCTTACACTGGTGGCCATGGCGCTGGCTGTGCCTTTGCTGTGCCATCGAAACAGCCTCAATACAAACCGGAACAGATGAACAGCGGAGACAGGCGCATAGCACGAAATACACTGTATCTCTACGGGCGTATGCTCGTTACGGTGTGGATCTCGCTATACACATCCCGCGTTTGCCTGGAGCGCCTTGGAGTCGAAAACTATGGCATTTATGGTGTCATAGGCGGCATTGTGGTGGTGCTGGGCTTCCTGAACGGTACGCTGAGCAATGCCACCGCGCGCTTCATAAGTTTCGAGATGGGCACAGGCAACGACGAGCGGCTGGGCTTCACGTTCGCATCGTCGATGCATCTGCATCTTGCCGTGGCGGCTATAGTGTTGCTGCTCGGCGAGACCGTGGGTCTGTGGTACGTCAACTCGCAGCTCGTCATAGCTCCCGAGCGCATGGCGGCCGCCAACATATGCTACCAGCTCTCGCTGCTGGCCGTCGTGGCGACAATAGTGCAGGTGCCGTATTCGGCCGTCATCATGGCCCATGAGCACATGGATGCCGTGGCCGTCATAGCCATAGTCAACGTGGTGCTGAAGCTCGGCGCCGCCCTCGGCATCGCTCTTTTCGCCACGTCCGACACGCTGGCCGGCTACTCTCTGCTGATGGCCTTAGCGGCCATACTGGTGCTGCTGATGCATGTGTTCTATGCCCGGCGGCATTTCCCCGAGAGCCGCTCCATGCGCTGCTCCGACAGGACCATACGCCGCGACATGCTGCGATTCGGCAGCTGGGACATCTACGGCAGTCTGTGCTACAGCACGCGTGTCTACGGCATCATAGTAATACTCAACCGCTTCGGCGGCGCCGTGCTCAATGCCGCCGGCTCGCTGACGCTGACCGTGTCCGGCACCATCACCGCGTTCTCGCTGACGGTGGTGTCGGCTTTCCGCCCGCAGATCACGAAGAGCTACGCCTCGGGCGACCGAGCCCACTCCCTCTCGCTACTCTACAATGCCGCCCGCTACTCCACGCTGCTGATGACGCTGCTCGTCATACCCGTCATCGTCGAGGCCGACATGCTGCTGAAGCTATGGCTCGGCGACGTGCCTGCCTACACGGTGGCCTTCAGCCGTCTGAGCCTCGTGGCCGCCTGCTTCGAACTGCTCATAACGGTCGTCACCGTAGGCATCCACGCCACGGGACGCGTGATGCGCCTGAGCCTGATTTCGGGCAGTATGAACCTGCTGCAACTCCCGCTGATGTGGTGGCTCATAAGGCTTACGTCGTTCCCGCCGTCGGTCTATGCCTTCCACATCCTGGCCATGTGTGCCATACTGTTTGCCGACACCATGATTCTGAAATATCAGCTGCGCGAGTTCTCCGTGCGTCGCTTCTGGTGGCGCGGCGTGGCCGTGCCGGCCCTGGCGAGTGTGGCTGCCTTCGCCGTCACCGTCGGCGCCGTGTGGAGTCTGGAGGAAGGCTGGCCCCGCCTGCTGCTTTGCTGCGCCGTGTCGACGCTCTCGCTGGCCGCGGCCACATGGCTGTTCGTGCTGCCGGCCGAGGCCAGGTCCATGGTGCGCGGCAGGGTGGCGGGAGTCATGAACAATCTTAAGAAGAAATGACCGACAACAGTCAAGTAATACAAGCATTCCGGCGCCTGCGCGACTACTGCGAGCGCGAGAACTTTGCAGGTTGGGACCCCTACGACGGCCTCAACTCGCGGGTGTTCAAGGCTATGCCCCTGGTGGGGCGCTCGGCTGTGGCGCGTCTGGTGTGGATTCAGCTATTCAAGCGCAATCCGCTCAACCTGCGCGGCCTGCTGCTCGTGCCCAAGCAGCACAATGCCAAGGCTATAGGCCTGTTTCTGCACGGCTACTGCCTGCTGCACTCCATGGGCGGCGAGCTCGCCGAGGGAAGCCTGGAGCGCATCAACGAGCTGGGTGAACTGCTGCTGCGCCTGGCCACGCCCGGCTTCAGCGGCCCGGCGTGGGGCTACAACTTCCCGTGGCAGTGCCGTCGCGAGTTCCTGTTTCCGGCCGGCGAGCCCACGGTGGTGGCCACGCAGTTCTGCGCCTCGGCTCTGCTCGAGGCCTACGACATCACGGGCCGTGAGGACTTCCGCGACGCGGCGCTCGGCTCGGCGCGCTTCGTATTGCGCGACCTGCACCGCACACCCGCCGGCGCCGGCGAACTGCTCAGCTACTCGCGCATGCAGGGCAACGACACCATCTTCAACGCCTCGCTGCTGGGCTCGCGCCTGCTGATGCTCTGCCGGGCCTACGGCGGCGACCCCGACTGCGAACTGCTGCGCACGGCGCGTTCGTCGGTGGCCTCGGCCTGTTCGCTGCAGCAGTCCGACGGCTCGTGGACCTACGGCGTGAAGGATGTGACGGGCTGGAAAGACTCGTTCCATACGGGCTACAACCTTGACGCCCTCGCCACCTACTGCAGCCTTGCGCCTGACGGCGATGAATTCCGCCCGGCCATGGAGCGCGGCCTGCGCTACTACCTCGACAACTTCTTCCTGCCCGACGGCACGCCCAAGTACTACAACGACCGCATCTGGCCCATCGACATCCACTGCCCCGGGCAGCTCTTCGTGACGCTCTCGCGCCTCGGCGTCTTTGCCGAGCACAGGGAACTCGCCGAAAAGGTCATGGACTGGACGCTCGCCCGCATGCAGGCCCCCGAGGGCTATTTCTACTACCAGATGAAGCAGGGAGTGTCAAGCCGCATCAGCTACATGCGCTGGAGCAACGCCTTCATGTTTGCCGCCATGTGCCACTATTTAAAGGAAACCGTGCAATGAAAACTGAGGGATGCAGGATTCTCCACGCCATATTCGCATTCATGATAGGCGGAGCGGAGACTATGCTCGTCGACATAGCCAACGAACAGGTGGCACGGGGATGCGACGTCACGCTTCTAATAGTCAATGATTGCGTCTCGGAGCAGCTGATTGGAAAGCTCGACAGCCGTATAAGCGTAGTCAGACTGGGCCGCCGGGAAGGTGCCAATCCGCTGGCGCTTCTGTGGCGCTACAACAGATGTGTGGCCCGTCTGAAGCCCGATGTGCTGCATGTGCACAACTTTAAACTCTCGCTGCTCACGCTTTGCCGCCGCAGGCGTATGGTCTGGACAGTCCATTGTCTCGACATGCCTATGGCGAGCTTCAATCGCCCGATTATAGCCGCCATTTCGGAGGCCGTTGCCGACGATGTGCGTCGCCGTCTGCGCGGCGCCGACGTGACGGTGATAGAAAACGGTATCGATGTCCGGGCCATAAGGCAGCGTCGCGAATCGGGGCTCCATCGGCCTGTGAGGGTGGTACAGGTGGGGCGTCTGGAACCGTCGCTGAAAGGGCAGGACATACTCGTGGAGGCTGCAGCCATTCTGAGGCGCAGAGGGGTCGACGTCAGAGTCAGCTTTATCGGCGGAGGCGACAGCGCTCCTCTGCAACAGCTTGCCGACGGGCTGGGTGTCGGCGATATGATCGACTTCGAGGGCGTACACGACCGGAGCTACATATATGATCGTCTGGCCGATTTCGACATCATGTGCCATCCGTCGCGCTTCGAAGGTTTCGGCCTTACCGTGGCCGAAGGGGCGTCAGCCAGTCTGCCTCTGGTCGTGCCCGATGCAGGCGGACCTCGGGAAGTGATGGACAACGGACGCCTGTGCACGACTTTTCTTTCGGGAAGTGCCGATGCCTGTGCCAATGCGCTGCAGGAGGTGATTGAACGTTATCCCGAGAAACTTGACCTTGCCGAAAGAGGGCGGCGTTATGTCTGTGATAGATTTACGGTGGCGCGTATGGTAGACAAGTATATGAAACTGTATTCTCGTATTGCGGGAGGAAATCATGCGACAGAAGATTAAAGACTGGATGTTGCCTCTGGCCATGCTCGGAGGCGTCGTATTTTACAAATGGATCCATTATCTCGGATTTTTGTCGCCTGTGCTGATTTTCGCCATGCTCACGGTGACTTACTGCCGCATTGAGCCACGTGCGTTTCGCATAGGCCGTTTCCAGATGACGATGCTCGGCGTGCAGATGGCTCTGGCTTTTGCCGTGCTCGCGGCGCTTCTGCCTCTCGACCGCACGGTGGCTACCGGCTTGTTTATCTGTGTGTTTGTGCCGACGGCTACTGCGGCCCCGGTGATTACCTCGATGTTGGGCGGCAGCATAGCGCACGTGGCCACGTACTCGCTTTTGTGCAATGTGGCTGTAGCTGTCGTCGGTCCGGTGGTTCTTGCCGCTGTAGGCGAGCATCCCGAAATGGATTTTATAGAGTCGTTCCGCCGTATTTGTTCCGGAGTCATGCCGTTGCTGATTATGCCCATAATTACGGCTCTCATTCTCCGCTATAGTCTGCGGAGCGTTCACGACCGCTTGGCCCGCAACCAGTCGCTTTCGTTCTACATGTGGGCTGTGGCGTTGTTCATTGTCGTCGGCAACTCCGTCAGCTTCATCATCCGCAATTTCGACCCCGGCCATGTGGGGCAGATCGCAGCCCTGGCGTCAGGCTCGCTGGCGGTGTGTCTGCTGCAGTTCATGCTGGGGCGCAGGGTGGGGCGTCGCTATGCCGACCGCGTGGCCGGCGGACAATGTCTCGGACAGAAGAATACGGTACTTGCCGCCTGGCTGGCGCTCACCTATCTCAATCCGCTTGCGTCGGTGGGACCTGCCGCTTATGTGGCATGGCACAATACGGTCAATTCGTGGCAGCTTATCCGCCATCATGCCGCTGAAAGAAAGGCCGGCTCCTGACGCCCGGGCCTACAGTATGCTTTGCTCCAGGTAGGTGGCTATGTGGCGTCGTTTCTTTTCTTCGAGAATCTCGTCGATGGCGATGAGTATGCCGCTCTCCTCGACGTCGCCGAACTCGTCGTTGATGGCCGTGCCGAACATGCGCATCGTGGGCGACAGGCTCATGTAGGCGTTGACCAGCGGCGGTATGTTGTCGCCGTGGCGGCGTATCTCGCTGTTGAGTATGCGGTAGTCTTCCTTGAAGCTGTCGGCGCAGAATAGGCGCTCCATGGCCTCGCGGTCGATGTCGAGAGGGAGGCTGTGGCGTGGACGCACCAGGCAGTCGGGGTCGGGGAAGTGCTTGTGCAGGAAGTAGAGTATGAGGTCGCGGCACTCGCGGGAGTAGCTCGGATACATCGTCACCTTGCCGAAGAGGTAGCGCAGGTCGGGGTGCAGCACCGTGAGCGAGCCCAGGCCGTCCCAGAGGTTGTCGAGCACGTAGATGGCCTTGGCGCCAGCGCGCGTGCTCTGATACTCCAGGCGCACGAAGCTGCGGCCCAGCTCTATGGTGTGGGGCAGATAGTCGTCGACAAACTCCTGCGAGAAGTCAAACATGTGGCTGGTGGCTATGCGCGGCCGCCCCTGGGCGTCGCGGCGCATGTCGCTGCCGCAGATGTAGCGGTAGCCGCCCAGTATCTGGCGGCTCTCGGGGTCCCACACGATGAGCTGACGGCAGGGCGGGTCCATGGTGTCGAACTCGTCGATGTCGCATTCGCGGCCTGTGCCGCCGCCGGCCGTGCGGAAGGCTATCTCGCGCAGGCGGCCTATCTCGCGCATCGTCGCCGGGGCGCTCAGGGCGTCGACCACGTAGAGCAGGTTGCCACCCTTGTTGGTGTGGCGCAGAAAGCGCTCGGGGGTGAGCTCCCGCTCTATCAGCGACGGGTCTATCGGCTCGATTATCTTGTCCATGTCGGTATGTTATACACTATTTGACGTATGCGCGCGGCCTCCGACTCGCACGGGCGGCCCAGCTGCTGCCAGGGTATCAGCCGTCCGCAGGTGACGCTGAAGTGGCGTCCGCGGCTCGCGAACACCTCGCGCGGCAAAAGTAACATCTCGAAGTTGAAACGCAGCCCCATGCGCACGCGGCGGCGGGCCGCACGGTAGAAGGCGTCGCTGTTGGTGCCGTCGAAGTAGAGGGGCATCACGTCGCGCCGGTAGTCGACGGCCTTGCGCAGAAACATCTTGTTCCAGCGCAGGTCGGCTATGCTGCCGTCGTCGGCCTGACGCGAGCACAGACCCGCCGGAAACATCAGCACCGGGGCGTCCGAGGCCATGACCGACTCCAGCGTGCGGGCCGTGTCGCGGCTCTGGGCGCCGTGCTTGTTGACGGGCACGAAGCAGTCGCTCAGCGGCTCCACGGCCATCAGCAGGTCGTTGACCACCACCTGCAGCTGCCGCCCGTAGTAGTCGCTCAGGCAGGCTATCAGCGCCATGCCGTCGAGGCCGCCCAGCGGGTGGTTGCTCACGAAGAGCACACGCGTGTGGCCGGCGGGCGGCAGACGTTCGGCGCCGCGCAGCTCCACGCTCACGTCAAGGTCGTGCAGCACGCCGCGGCAGAAGTCGGCGCCGCGCCGCGGATAGTTGTTCTCCAGCAGTTCGTTCAGACCGTCCTGACACACAAGTCTTTCGACCTTGCGGCGCAGCCAGCCGGGCACAAGCGTGTTCCAGCGTCCGAGGCGCTGCTCCAGCACCCGGCGTAGGTCTATGCGTATGGGTCCGTCCGTAGTCTGTGACATATTCTGCGTAATTAACGACAAAATTAGCTAAAAAAAGTCAAGTGTGCTCAGTATAAGTGTTAATGGGTGTTAACGCTGCGAGATTTACCCCATCGCTTTCCCGCCCGCCGCCGTCCTCTCCGATATTTAACACGTTTTTGTCAGCCGGTTTGGCGATTTATCAGTAATTTTGCAGCCGTATGGATAAGAGGACAAGGCTCGACGTGCCCGACATCATGAAGGGGCTGTGCATCATCCTGGTGGTGCTGCAGCATTGCTTTCTGCTGCCCGACGCCGATTCATGTGTGCTCACCCGGGTCTACCTGAGCATGAACATGCCGATGTTTTTCTTTGTCTCGGGACTGTTCCTGCCTGTCGGCCGCAGCTTTGGTCGTGTGGTCGGACACAGTGCGCAGCGCCTGTTGCTGCCGTGGCTGGTGTTCGCCGTTTTCGCGGGCGTTGTGGTGGATGCTGTCAGCGGCGATTTAGACTTCACGCTCGGCAGGCTCCGCAACTGGCTGTTTATTTGGCCCAATACTCCGCTCTATTTCCTGCGCGCCCTGTTTATGGCTATGCTGATGGCGTGGACTGCGGCGCGTGTGTGCCGCACCGCAGCCCTGCAGTCTGTGGCGCTTGTGGTGTTCTCGGCTGCATCGTGGGCGGTGGTCACCTTCGACCCGCGCGTCGGCTACTACGCGGGCTGGCGCGAGGCAGCCTCCATGGTGATGTATATGTGGCTGGGCCACATGCTCGTCTGCGCCCTCAGCCGCGAGCGCCTTATGAACATGAAGCCGGTCGTGGCCGCGGTGCTTGTTGCGGTATCCCTTGCCGCGGCCTGCCTGCTAAATCCCGGCCGCATGCGCTGGCATTACCAGCAGACTTCCGAGAGCTGGGGCATAATCACTCTAAGTGCTCTGCTCGGCATAGCTGCCATCTGGGGCCTTGCCGTGCTGCTTCGCCGCCTGCGCCCGTTGTCGCAGCTCGGTCGCTACACTATGCAGGTACTCTCGATCCACTATTTCTTCCTGGTACTGATTATGAGGACCTTTGACGTTAGCAGACAGCAGGCTTTTCTGCCGATGCTATTGCTGCTGGTGCCCATGATATATTGCGTGCAAAGATGGACGCCCGTGCTATTCGGCGAAACTCCCAAACTATGGAAAAAGAACGCATTGACTACATAGACCTGATGAAGGGCATCTGCATCATACTGGTTGTGTTCAATCACACCGGAATAATGCAGGGCTTATCTTCCGCTTATGGATGGCTGAACGGCATAGTGGACAGTTGCGTGCCGGTGTTCTTTATGCTTTCCGGCCTGTTTTTCAGCCGCTACGGCAGCTTCGGAGAGTTCCTGGGCAGGCGTTTTCGGAGTCTTGTGGTACCGATTCTGGTGTTCGGTCCTCTCGGCGGCGTCATTATGCAGACGGTTCCGTGGACCGAGTGGTCGGCGGGCTACATCACGCGCCCCTCGCAGTGGGTGGCCTATCTGACATCGTTCACCAACGTGCCGCTGTGGTTCCTGCGCTCGCTCTTTCTTGCTTCGCTGCTGATGTACGGGCTGCACGCCGCCGTGGAGCATAGGCGCCGTCTACGGATAGTTGCCGGCGTGCTCTGCCTGATGGTGTCGGTGGCGCTGTTTGAGAGTGCGCCCATAGTGAACGCGCAGAGCGAAGGAACGTATAAGGTGCTAATACGTAACGGCCTGCTGCAGACCCTGTTGCTGCTGCCGTTTCTCTATGCGGGCAATATGGTGGTCCGTGCGGGAGTGCTCGGTGTGTCGCGTACCCTCCGCAACAGGCTCATCGCCGCAGCCGTAGCTCTTGTCGCCGCCGCTGTGTGCGCACTGGTACCTGTAGGCTGCATGTCGTGGTACTATCTCTTGTTCGATTCGGGCGTCGCCGCTACCTATGCCGTGGTCCTCGCCGTGGCTCTGCTCGTGTGGGCCGTGTCGTTCATCGCGGGACGTCTGCCCTATGTCAGCTACCTCGGCCGCTATTCGCTTGTGGTGCTCGTGGTGCATTATCCCATGCTCACCGTGTTCCGCGGCTTCGGTCTGTCGCCGTGGCCCGCCTTCCTCGTCGTCCTGGCGCTTCTGCCCGCCGTGGTATGGCTCTGCGTCCGTTACATCCCCTGGGCCTGTGGGGCGCGTCGGCGCGTAGCTTTAGCGAAATCATGTTGAGCCGTTCCCAAATATTTGTTAACGCTTGGAAGCGGGTGAGGTATTTTGCGTAACTTTGCACAATAATAAGACACACATCAATAGGTAAACTATTTCATATACATGGATTGATATTTGCTGCAAAATGGAGAAGAAGAGAATTGAATATATTGACTTGATGAAAGGAATATGTATTATTCTTGTCGTTTTGGGGCATACTAATCTGATTTCCTGGTATGAGAATAATTGGGACTTTCTGATTAACTGCAAAACAGGGCGCATGCCGCTTTATTTTGCATTGTCGGGATTGTTTTTCAAACGTTACGGCTCATTCTTCGAGTTTTTCAGGCGCCGTGTCCGTCAGCTTGTAATTCCCATTTTGGTTTTCGGTCCTCTCGGAGCTTTTATAATGTTTTGTATACCATGGACATCCCACTCCATAGATTACATTACAAATCCCGTCAGACTGTTTGCGAGCCTGACGACTTTCACAAATACTCCGCTTTGGTTTCTTAGAGCTTTATTCGTGGGCTCGTTTATGATGTACGGCCTTCATATTCTGATGGATAAGGGCGGCCGCTGGTACTTATTGAGCGGAGCATTGGCTCTTATGGCCGGCTTGGCTGCGTATTTTGCAGCACCGGTGATAAACAGCGACGTCATGTTGAGTAAACTGGCGTTTAGAAGTGGTATTGAAAATGCTATGGCCTTGTTGCCGTTTTTGTTTGCAGGTAACGTCATATCGCGTCTTGGGGTGCTGAGTCTCAGCCGCAGTCGCAGAAACCTATGCATTGTAGCAGTGATATTTGTGGTGTCGGCAGTTGTGTGTGCTTTAGTACCTGGCAGCTTTACTCAGTGGTATAATGTCCTGTTGCGGGGAAGCATCGCAAAAACGTATTTTGTAGTTTGCGTTTTCTCGTTGTTGATATGGTCGTTCGCATTTCTTGTTGTCCGTCTTCCTTATATCAGCTACATCGGAAGGTATTCCATTGTAATCCTGGTGTTTCATGAGCCTGTAATCATGTCGATGCATGCCTATGAATTATCTCCGGCAGTGATATTTTCCAGCCTTTTGGTGGCGATGCCCCTCGTGATATATCTCTGCGTCCGTTACATCCCCTGGGCCTGTGCGCAGCCGTCGAGGAAGAAGTCTGAGGCACAAGGCGAAATTCTCGGTCTGAAATAGCGCGATTGCGGAATTCTTTTTGTAATTTTGCGCCGATTATGCACTCGATGCGACGCATTATACTTGGTTTTGTGGCAGCGGTGGCGGCTATGCCGGCGCTGACGGCGTTTGCCATGCGGCAAAGCCTTGATGCGCCCGTGGTGCGCGACGGCGGCGACAGCCTTGCCATCCAGGCCGTTGAGGCCGACTCGGCGAGCGCGGCTGCCGACAGTGTGGCTCTGCAGGCCGACACCCTCGCCGTCAGGCCGTCGGACGCGCTTGCATCCACGGCGCCGGCCATGTCGGGTCCGAGCCGTATAGTACGCACGCGCGTCGACCTGGACAATCCCGTGGTCTTCTCCTCGTCCGACTCCATGGTGATAGTGCGGCGCGACTCGGCCTTCATGTACGGCAACGGCTCCGTGACCTACGGCGAAATCAAGCTCGACGCCGCCCAGATAGAGATGAACCTCGGCGACAACACGGTCTACGCCGTGGGCCGCGCCGACAGCATTGGCGAGATAGAGGGCACGCCCGTCTTCCACGAAGGCGGCACGGAGTACGAGGCCAAGACCATGCGCTACAACTTCAAGACCGCCAAGGGCATCATTACCAACGTGGTGACGCAGCAGGGCGAGGGCTATCTGACGGGCGGTCGTCACAAAGAAGGACGTCGACGACAGCTACTTCATCAAGGACGGCCGCTACACCACCTGCGACGACCACGAGCACCCCACTTCTACTTGCAGCTCACCAAGGCCAAGGTGCGCCCCGGCAAGAACATCGTCACGGGCCCCGCCTACATGGTGCTCGCCGGCCTGCCCCTGCCCCTGGCCGTGCCATTCGGCTACTTCCCCTTCAGCGACAAATATGCCTCGGGTGTGATAGTGCCCACCTTCGGCGACGACTACAACCGCGGATTCTATCTGCGCGACGGCGGCTACTACTTCGCCATCAGCGACAACATCGACCTCGCCCTCACCGGCGAAATCTACACCAAGGGCTCGTGGGGCCTGCAGGCGCGCAGCACCTATGCCAAGCGCTACAAGTACAGCGGCAACTTCAACATCTCCTACCTCCTCACGAAAAACGGCGAGAAAGGTTCGCCCGACTACAGCCTGCAGAAAAACTTCCAGGTACTCTGGAGCCACTCGCAGGACTCCAAGGCCAACCCCAACATGAGCCTCTCGGCCTCGGTCAACTTCACCACCAGCGGCTACACCCGCAACGACCTCAACAGCTACTACTCCAACGCGTTCACAGAGAACACCAAGAGCTCCACCGTCAACATGACCTACCGCATACCGCAGTCGAAATGGAGCCTCTCGGCCACCATGAACGTGTCGCAGCGCACACAGGACAGCACTCTTACCGTGGGATTCCCCAACCTCACCCTTACCATGAGCCAGACACAGCCCTTCAAGCGCAAGAAAGCTGCCGGCTCCGAGCGGTGGTATGAGAAAATAAAACTCAGCTACAACGGACAGTTCCAGAACTCGCTCACGGCCAAGCAGGACGAGTTTTTCAAGAAAAGCCTCATCAAGGACTGGCGCAACGGCATGAAGCACCGCGTGCCCATCTCGGCCACGTTCAACGTGTTCAACTACATCAACATCACCCCCAGCATCGACCTGCAGGACCGCATGTACACCCGCAAGGTGCGCCGCCAGTGGGACCCCGTGGCCGGCATGGAGATATGCGACACCACCTACAGCCTCTACAACGTATGGGACATGCGCGCGAGCGTGTCGCTCGACACCAAGCTCTACGGCTTCTATCAGCCGCTGGGCTTCCTGGGCAAGAAGGTGAAGATGATACGCCACGTGTTCACGCCCTCCATATCGTTCTCGGCGGCGCCCGACTACGGATCCTCGTTCTTCGGCTACTACGGGCAGTACAGCTACACCGACCCCCGCAGCGGCGAGGAGCGCACGCGCCGCTACTCGCTATTCCCCAACGCCCTGTTCGGGGTGCCCTCCGAGGGTAAGACGGGCTCGCTCAGCTACAATCTGGCCAACAACCTGGAGATGAAGGTCAAGAGCGACAACGACTCTATCGGCGAGAAGAAAATATCGCTCATCGAGAACCTGAACATCTCGCAGAGCTACAACTTCGCCGCCGACTCGCTGCGCTGGAGCGACATCAACACCTCCATCCTGCTGCGCCTCACCAAGGGCTTCAACCTCAACCTCAGCGCCACCTGGGACGTCTACACCTACGCCCTCAACGAGTCCGGACAGCCCGTGCGCGTCAACAAGCTGCGCATCTCGCAGGGCAAGGGCATAGGCCGCCTGCGCAACACCGGCACATCGTTCAGCTACACCTTCAACAACGACACCTTCAAGCGCAAGAAAGACAAGAAGAAGGACACGCGCGACGAAGAGCAGGACGAGGACGACTTCGAAGGCAACAACAGCCGCAACCGCACGGGCCGCGACCGCGAGGAAGAACAGCTCGAGATGGGCAGCGACGGCTATGCCAAGTGGGAGGTGCCCTGGAGCCTGTCGGTCAACTATTCCATCAACTACAGCTACGGCGCCTTCAACAAGAAGAAGATGGAGTACGACGGCCGCATAACGCAGAACCTCAGCTTCTCGGGCAACATACGCCCCACGCAGAACTGGAACTTCTCTTTCTCGGCCTCCTACAACTTCGACACCCACAAGCTCGCCTACATGAACTGCAACATCTCGCGCGACCTGCACTGCTTCACCATGTCGGCCAGCTTCGTGCCCGTCGGCCCCTACAAGAGCTACAACTTCCACATAGCCGTGAAGTCGTCGCTGCTCAGCGACCTCAAGTACGACAAGCGCTCGTCGACGCGCAACGGCATAACGTGGTATTAGCGACGTCATAACAACGCAAACAGCACAATATGTATTTCAGCTTTGACATATCCCTCCTTCTCCGGGTGGTGCTCTGTGCGGCTTTCGCGGCCGCGGCGGTGGCCGTGGGCTATGTGAGCGTGCAGAGCCGCCGTGTGGCCCGCGCCCGCCGCTTCTGCGACGCCATCGACTCCGACGAGCGCGAGACGGCAGGCTGCCTGCCCGTCAGCGTCATCGTCTACTCGCAGGACGAGGCCGAGGCGCTGGAGGTCCTGCTGCGCAGCATCATAGCCCAGGACTATCCCGCCGAGATGGAGATAATCGTGGTCAACGAAGGCGAGAGCGGCGACGTGCGCGATACCGTGGCCATGCTCTCGGCCGCCTTCCCCTCGCTCTATCTCACCCACACGCCCGACGGCGCACGCAGCCTCAGCCGCAAGAAGCTGGCCATAACGCTCGGCGTCAAGGCCGCGCGCTTCGACACGGTGGTGCTCACGGCCATAGGCGCCGAGATTCGCTCCACGCAGTGGCTGCGCGACATGATGCGCCACTTCTCTCCCGACGGCCCCGTCGAGCTGGTCATCGGCTATGCCGCCCAGATGCCCGACAGCGACGACGGCCGCGGCGCGCGCTGCCGCGCCTTCGACGCCACCGTGCGCGGCGTGCGCTGGCTCGGCGCAGCCATCGGCGGCCATCCCTTCCGCGCCACCGAGTTCAACGTGGCCTATACGCGCCGCGCCTTCTTCCGCAACAAAGGCTTCTCGCGCTCGCTCAACCTGCACTACGGCGACGACGACATCTTCATCAGCGAGATAGCCCGTCGCGACAATACGGCCGTCGAGCTCGGCGACAACAGCATCGTCGGCCTGCTCACCCACGACTACAGCCACACGCTGCGCCGCGCGGCCGCCCGCCATGTCTTCACGGAAAGCCACATCGCCCGCCGTCCGCGCCTGTGGGCCACGCTGAGTGCTCTGTGCACGCCCGCGGCCCTGCTGCTGCCATTCGTGGCGGTGGCTCTGGAGCCGCACAACGGCTTCGTGGCCGCCGCGGCAGCGCTTCTGCTGATTATCGTGCTGACCGGCCTCGTCATGGGCTGGCGCCGTGCGCTGCGCGCCCTCGACATGCGCATGCTCGGAGCCTCCATCGTGCCTCTGGCCGCCACCTATTTCGTGCGCCGCCTCATGCTGCGCCTGCGCGCGCGCTTCGGCAGGCAGAAACGCTACACATGGGACTGATAAAAGGCCGCTTCGCGCCGTCGCCCACCGGGCGCATGCACCTGGGCAACGTCTTTGCGGCGCTGCTCTCGTGGCTGTCGGTGCGCAGCCGCGGCGGCAAGTGGCTGCTGCGCATCGAGGACCTCGACCCGCAGCGCTCGCGCCGCGAATATGCCCTGCAGATAGAGGACGACCTGCGCTGGCTCGGGCTCGACTGGGACGAAGGCGGCACTGGCGACATCGGCCCCGCCGGCCCCTACAGCCAGAGCCGCCGCGGCGACATCTACGCCGCGGCCCTCGCCCGCCTGCAGGCCGCGGGCCTTACCTACGGCTGCACCTGCCGCCGTGCCGACATCATGGCCACGCAGGCCCCTCACCAGAGCGACGGCCGCATCATCTACGCCGGCACGTGCCGCCCCGCGGCCGCACCGCCGTTTCCCACGGGGACGGAGACGGCCGCACCTGCCGCCGAGCGCATCTACGTGCCCGACCGCGACATCTGCTTCGACGACGGCGTCTTCGGCCCGCAGCGATGCAACCTGGCCGCCCACTGCGGCGACTTCGTGGTGCGCCGCGCCGACGGAGCGTGGTCATATCAGCTGGCGGTGGTGGTTGACGACGCTCTGATGGGCGTGACCGAGGTGATGCGCGGATGCGACCTCATGCTCTCTGCCGCCCAGCAGATCTATCTCTTCGGGCTGCTCGGCTACGAGCCGCCTCGCTATGCCCACGTGCCCCTGCTCTGCGCCGCCGACGGCCGCCGGCTGAGCAAGCGCGATGCCTCGCTCGGCATGGACGAGCTGCGCCGCAGCCTCACGCCCGAGGCGCTCATCGGCCGTCTGGCCTTCCTTGCCGGCCTGCGCCCCGACGCGTCGCCCTGTACGGCTGCCTCGCTCGCCGCCGGTTTCGACATCAGCCGCCTGCCGACGGTTGAGAAAATAATGCTGTGAAGCCGCGCGGCCGCCGATTTGGCAATCTCGGCCTTAAATCGTATCTTTGCAGTGCCGAAACTACGTTTTGTAATCCTCATCGGAGGCATGATGCGATGCCGGATAAGATGACCGGGTAAAACCAGTTGCTTGTTCGGCACTTGTTGTACTTGGCAAAGACCTGCTTTATGGAAAGAGACAGACTCGACTTCGGCAACGGCCGCATCGGCGCGCTTTTCCGTGCCATGTTCTTCCCCACGCTCGTGGGCATGTTCTTCAACTCGGCGCTCAACATCTGCGACGGCATGTTTGTCGGCCACGGCGTCGGCAGCGACGCCCTCGCCGCCATCAACATCGTGGCCCCGCTGTTTCTGATATGCACCGGCATGGGCCTGATGTTCGGCATCGGAGCCTCCGTCGTCGGCGGCATACGCCTCGCCGAGGACAATGTCAAGGCCGCGCGCATCATCATGACGCAGGCCTTTCTGGCCGGCGCCGTCATCTTCGGCACGGTCATCGTGCTCTCGCTCGTCTTCACGGGCCCGCTGCTCTCGCTCATGGGCTGCAGCCCCCTGCTCGAACCCTATGCGCGCGACTACCTGCTGTGGCTGCTGCCGGGACTGCTGTTTCTCTACCTGCAGTGCGCGGGCATGATGCTGATACGCCTCGACGGCTCGCCCCGCTATGCCATGAGTGTGCAGATAGTGGCGCGGTGCTCAATATCTTTCTCGACTGGTACATGGTGTTTCCGCTCGGCATGGGCATACGCGGCGCCTCGATGGCCACGTCGCTCTCGTGCATCGTGGCGGGCCTGATGGTGCTGGTCTATTTCCTGTTTTTCTCGGACAAGCTGCGCTTCTACCGCCTTAAGCGCACGGCCAAGTCGCTGCGCCTGTCGCTGCGCAACGTCGGGTACATGGCGCGCGTAGGCATGGCCACCTTCCTGGCCGAGCTGGCCATCGGCGTGATGATGGTGACGGGCAACTACATGTATATGCGCGAGCTGGGCGAGGACGGCGTGGCGGCCTTCAGCATAGCCTGCTACCTCTTTCCGCTGGTGTTCAGCATCAGCAATGCCGTGGCGCAGTCGTCGCAGCCCATCATCAGCTTCAACTACGGCGGCGGTCGCCCCGACCGCGTGGCCGCCGCCCTGCGCATAGCGCTGGCCACGGCCGTGGTGTGCGGCCTGCTCATCTCGCTGGGCATGTGGCGCGGTTCGGGCGTGCTGGCGGGCGTGTTCCTGCCGTCCGACTCCCATGCCTATGCGTTGGCCTGTCAGGGCCTGCCCGTGTTCGGTCTCTGCGCCATGTTCTTTGCCGTGAACGTCACCTTCATCGGCTACTATCAGAGCGTCGAGGACGCCGTGCGTTCCACGGCCTACACCATGCTGCGCGGCATCATGCTGCCCGTGCCGGGATTCATCCTGCTGCCGCTGCTGTTCGGCGCCCGCGGGCTGTGGCTCGCCATACCGCTGGCCGAGTTCCTGACCATGCTCGTCATCGTCGCGGTCTACGCTGCCGGCCGCAGGCGCTGAACCCCCGAGGGGGATGTGCGTGTTATAGGAGTATATGCACTGCACAATGAAAAGCGACACCATATACGCACGTTTCAGCCGCCTGGCGGCTCAGCACCCCGACGCCACGGCCATCGTCGGCACGGAAGGTCGCGCCCGCGTGAGCTACGCCGGGCTCTCCCGCATGGCCGACGCCGTGCTGGCGCGCTTCCCCTCCGGGGCTGCGGGCTGCGGGGCCGTGGGCATAGTCATGAGCCACGGTCCGGCGATGATAGCCGCCATGCTGGCCGTGCTGAAAAGCGGCGCGGCCTATGTGCCCGCCGAACCGTCCCTGCCCCGCGAGCGCATAGACTACATGATGGCCGATGCGGGCGCTGCCTTTGTCATCGACGACGATTTCTGCCGCGGGCTTGAGGCCGACCCGCCGTCGGCTCCCGACATGTCGCGCCCCGACGGCGCGGCCTATGTGCTCTACACCTCCGGCACCACCGGACGCCCCAAGGGTGTGATGGTGGAGAACCACAGCGTGGTCAACTACGCCGAGGCATTCGAGGCCGAATTCCACACGGGTCCGGGCGACGTCATGCTCCAGTGCTCGGTGTGCTCCTTCGACATCTTCGTGGAGGAAGTCTTCGCCACGCTGCTCAACGGCGCGGCCCTGGCCATAGCGCCGGCCGACGTGCGCAGCGGTCCGGCCGCCGGGCTGATGGACTTCGTGCGCCGCCACGGAGTCACGCAGATAAGCGGTTTCCCCTATCTGCTGGCCGAAATCAATCGCCTGCCCGGCCCTCTGCCGCGCTCGCTGCGGCTGCTCATCAGCGGCGGCGACGTGCTGCGTGCCAACTATATCGACCGCCTCAAGGACAGCGGCGTTGCCATATACAATACCTACGGCCCCTCGGAGACCACGGTGTGCGCCAGCTATTGCCGCTGCGACGACATAGACCCTCTGCCCGACGGCACCTATCCCGTGGGGCGTCCTGTCAAGGGCGTGCGCATACGCCTGCTCGACGAGAAGCTGCGCCCCGTGCGCAAGGGCAGGGTGGGCGAGATATGCATCTACGGCGAGGGCGTGGCCCGCGGCTATGTGGGCAATCCGCCCGAGAGCGTCAACTTCGCGACGACGCCGCGCGGCGAACGCTTCTACCGCAGCGGCGACCTCGGCGCCGTGCTGCCCGACGGCAACATAGCCTTCCTGCACCGCCGCGACGAGCAGGTGATGATTCTCGGCCGCCGCGTAGAGCCCGAGGAGGTGGAGAACGTGCTGAACTCCTCGCCCGATGTGGAGCGCGGCGTCGTTGCACACTATGCCGACAGCAAAGGGCTGGCCTACCTCGTGGCCTACTTCGTGCCCCGCAAGGCGTCTTTCTCGCTCAAGGCTATACGCGCATGGCTGGCATCGCGCCTAACCGACTACATGATTCCCGAGTTTTTCGTGGCCATGAAGTCCATACCTCTCACTCCGCGCGGCAAGACCGACCGCGCCGCCCTGCCGGTGGTGCTTAAAGACAACGAACTATGAATCTGCGATTCCGACATATGACCGACCTCACTGCCCTCATGGCCTGGCGCCTCGAGGTGCTGCGCGAGGTGTTCGGCACCGAGCCTTCCGCCGCCGTGCTCCGCGCCAACGAGAGCTACTACAGGCGCCACTCGGCCGACGGCTCGCACGTGGCCCTGGTGGCGGCGACGGAGACCGACGGCGATGTGGCCTGCGGAGCCTTGTGCCTGCACGACGAGCTGCCCTCGCCCGACAATCCCGGTGGACGCTGCGCCTATCTGATGAACGTCTACGTGCGCCCTGCCTTCAGGCACCGCGGCGTCGGCCGCGAGCTCGTGGACCGGCTTGTAGGCGAGGCCTGCCGCCTGGGCTGCGGCAAGATATACCTGGAGACCACCGCCGCGGGCCGCGCGCTATATGCCGCCTGCGGCTTCGGCGAAATGAAAGATATGATGCTATATGGCCCGAATCATTGAAGTGGCCGGCCTGCGCTGTGCGCTTGCCGCCAACCCCGCGCCGCGGGTAGTCTACGTGCTCTATCCCATGGACAATCTGCGGGGCTATCTCGATGCCGCTGCCGAGCGTTGCGGCTTCAACATCGTGGCCCTGAGCGGCATGGACTGGGACAACGACCTGACGCCCTGGCCTGCTGCGGGAGTGCCCGCGGGCGACCCGCCTTTCCGCGGCCTCGCACCCCGCTTTCTCGAGACGCTGCGCACGCAGGTGCTGCCGCAGGCCGAGGCCGCGCTGGCCCTGCCGGCGGGAGTGCGCCGCGACCTCGTCGGTGTGTCGCTCTCGGGGCTGTTCGCCATGTGGCAGTGGACGCAGTGCGCACTGTTCCGCGACGTTGCCTCGCTCTCGGGCTCGTTCTGGTACGACGGCTTCGTCGATTGGTTCGACTGCACCATGCCCCACAACAAGGGCGGCCGTGCACTGCTCATGCTCGGCGTGCAGGAAGGCCGCAGCAACGTGCCGGAATTCCGTTCCATACCCTCCGAGACGCTGCGCATGGCCGGCATACTGCGTTCGCGCGGCATCGCCACCACTTTCCTCAGCGTGCCCGGCAACCACTATCAGCACGCTCAGGCGCGCCTCGAGGCCGCCTTCGACTGGCTGCGCCACTGATAACATAAATGCAAAAAAAGAGATGCAACCCGCATGGATTGCATCTCTTTCGCTTTTGATTTTTGTCGGGGTGACTGGACTCGAACCAGCGACCTCACGCCCCCCAGACGCGTACTCTAACCAACTGAGCTACACCCCGTGTTTCTCAAAAGCGATGCAAAGTTAGGCAGTTTTTTTGAATGTACCAAATTTCCGGGCAATTTTTTTGCAAAAATTTTCATCAGCCCCTGTTCGCACAATAATATATACGCGCGTGCGCGAAAATGAGGGCCCGAAATTTGGTGGGGTAGGGAGAATTTAGTAACTTTGTATGAAATTTAAGACAACCACATATTAGCAAAAATGGCTGAAGAAAGAGAAGAATATAGCGCCAGTAATATCCAGGTGCTCGAAGGCCTTGAGGCCGTGCGCAAGCGTCCTGCGATGTATATCGGCGACATTTCGGCCAAGGGTCTGCACCATCTTGTCTATGAGGTGGTCGACAACTCCATCGACGAGGCCCTGGCCGGATTTGCCAACAATATCGATGTGACCATCAACGAGGACAACTCCATCACCGTGGTCGACAACGGCCGCGGCATCCCCGTCGACATGCACGAGAAGGAACACAAAAGCGCCCTCGAGGTGGTGCTCACTGTGCTCCACGCCGGCGGTAAGTTCGACAAGGGCTCCTACAAGGTGTCGGGCGGTCTGCACGGCGTGGGCGTGAGCTGCGTCAACGCCCTCTCGACCTATCTGCGCGCCGAGGTGCACCGCGACGGCAAGGCCTACATGCAGGAGTACAGCTGCGGCAAGCCTACCACCGAGCTCATGGTGGCCGGCGAAAGCGACGACACGGGCACGACCATCACCTTCAAGCCCGACGGCTCGATCTTCACCGTGACGGAGTACGACTATGATACCCTCGCCAAGCGCCTGCGCGACCTGGCCTTCCTTAACGCCGGCATCACGCTGACCCTCACCGACATGCGCAACGTCGACGCCGACGGCAACCCTCGCAGCGAGAGCTTCCACAGCGACACGGGCCTTAACGACTTCGTGCTCTACATCGACTCCAACAAGGAATCGCTCATCAACGATGTGATCCATCTCGACAGCGAGCGCCAGGGCATACCCGTGGAGGTGGCCATGACCTACAACACCACCTTCAACGAGAACATCTACTCCTACGTCAACAACATCAACACCATAGAGGGCGGCACGCACCTCACCGGTTTCCGCCGCGGCCTCACCACCACCCTCAAGAAATATGCCGACGACAACAAGCTGCTCGAAGAACGCCAAGGTGGAGATTGCCGGCGACGACTTCCGCGAAGGTCTCACGGCCGTGGTGTCGGTAAAGGTGATGGAGCCCCAGTTCGAGGGACAGACCAAGACCAAGCTCGGCAACAACGAGGTGGCCGGCGCCGTATCGGCGGCCGTCAGCGAAGCCCTCGGCAACTACCTTGAGGAGCATCCCCGCCAGGCCAAGACCATCGTCGAGAAGGTGATACTCGCCGCACAGGCACGCCAGGCCGCCATACAACGCCCGCAAGAACGTGCTGCGCAAGTCGCCCCTGAGCGGCGGCGGCCTTCCCGGCAAGCTCGCCGACTGCTGCAGCCGCACCGCCGAAGACTGCGAGCTCTTCCTCGTCGAGGGTGACTCGGCAGGCGGCACCGCCAAGCAGGGCCGCGACCGCACCTTCCAGGCCATCCTCCCCCTGCGAGGCAAAATCCTCAACGTGGAGAAGGCCATGGAGCACAGCATCTTCGACAACGAGGAAATCACCAACCTCTTCCGCGCCCTGCGTGTCACCATCGGCACCGAAGAGGACCCCAAGGAAGCCAACCTTGCCAAGCTCGCCTACCACAAGATCATCATCATGACCGATGCCGATGTCGACGGCGCCCACATCGCCACCCTGCTGATGACCTTCTTCTTCCGCCGCATGCGCCCCGTCATCGAGCAGGGCTACCTCTATCTGGCCACACCCCCGCTCTACAAGTGCAAGCGCGGCAAGGACGAGGAATATTGCTGGACCGACCAGCAGGTGCAGCAGTTCATCATCCGAATACGGCGAGCGCACCACCGTGCAGCGCTACAAAGGTCTTGGTGAGATGAGCGCTCAGGAGCTTCGCGATACCACCATGGATCCCGAGCACCGCATGCTCAAACAGGTGCACCATCAACGATGCCGCCGAAGCCGACCGCATTTTCTCCATGCTCATGGGCGAAGATGTGGGTCCGCGACGCGACTTCATCGAAAGCCAACGCCAACTACGCCAACATCGACGCATAAGCACAGCACAATAATGAACAAGGCACGCGAGAGACAAACAGCCCTATGCGACTATTTGCCGCCGCGTGCCTTCCTTTTTTATCCCGAACGTGGCCAGGCCGGGACGCCGTGCAGGCAAACCGGCCCTTTGCGGTGTTATAGTAAAAAAAGAAAACAATGAAAAATTCAAGTAAGAATAAACGCGACTCGGCCCTGCGCCGACTCATCGACAACTATGTGGCCACCGCCTCGGCCGCTACGTTCAATTATAAACAGGTGTCGGCCGCCATCGACGCCCGCACCCCAGCCCAGCAGCGCGACACAGCCCTCTATCTGGCCGAACTGGCCTTCGACGGAGTGCTGCTCGAGGTGTCGCCCGGCCGCTACAAGCCCGTGCAGCGCACGGTTGTGGCCACAGGCATCTTCGTGCGCCGCAGCAACGGCAAGAACTCGTCATCACCGACGACGACGGTCAAACCATCTTCGTGGCCGAGCGCAACTCCATGCACGCCCTCAACGGCGACCGCGTCCGCGTCACCGTCGCAGCCCGCGTGCGCGGCCGCGAGCCCGAGGCCCGCGTCACCGAGATTCTCGAGCGCAAGCCGCAGACCTTCATCGGCACGCTGCGCGTCGACAAGCGCAACTGCATGCTCGTGACCGACTCCAAGTTCCTGGCCACCGACATCCTCATCCCCCGCACCAAGCTGCGCGGAGGCAAGAACGGCGAGAAAGCCGTGGTGCGCATCACCGACTGGCCCGAGGACGCACAGATACCCTTCGGCGAAGTGGTCGACGTGCTCGGCGCCGCCGGCGACAACGACACCGAAATCAACGCCATCATGGCCGAGTTCGGCCTGCCCTACCACTACCCCGAGGCAGTGGAGAAGGCCGCCGACAAGATAGACGCCGGCATCACCGACAAGGAGGTGGGCCTGCGCGACGACATGCGTGGCGTCACCACCTTCACCATCGACCCCCGCGACGCCAAGGACTTCGACGACGCCCTCAGCATACGCCGCCTGCCCAACGGACACCTTGAGGTGGGCGTACACATCGCCGACGTCACACACTACGTGCAGCCCGACACCATCATCGACCGCGAGGCCCGCGAGCGCGCCACGAGCGTCTACCTCGTGGACCGCGTCGTGCCCATGCTCCCCGAGCATCTCTGCAACGGCATCTGCTCGCTGCGTCCCGACGAGGACAAGCTCACCTTCTCCGTCATCTTCGAGATGGACGACCAGGCCAGCGTGCTCGGCTCGCGCATAGCCCGCACCGTCATCCGCAGCGACCGCCGCTTCACCTACGAGGAGGCCCAGGAGGTCATCGAGACCGGCCACGGCGACTATGCTCGCGAAATCCTCAAGCTCGACGAACTCGCCAAGATTCTGCGCAAGGAACGCTACGCCAACGGCTCCGTGGAGTTCGACCGCGCCGAGGTGCGCTTCGAAATCGACGAGAAGGGCCAGCCCGTGAGCGTATATTTCAAGGAATCCAAGGATGCCAACAAGCTCATCGAGGAATTCATGCTGCTGGCCAACAAGACCGTGGCCGCAGCCATCGGACGCCCCGACGGCAAGCGCAAGCCCAAGGCCTTCGTCTACCGCGTGCACGACAATCCCGATCCCGACCGCCTGGCCGACTTCGCCAAGCTGGCCCGCAACTTCGGCTACAAGGTCAAGAGCCAGGGCTCGGCGGGCGAAATCAACAAGAGCATCAACCGCATGCTCGCCGACGTCAAGGGCAAGGGCGAGGAGAACTTCCTCTGCACCCTGGCCATCCGCTCCATGGCCAAGGCCGTCTACACCACCGACAACATCGGCCACTACGGCCTGGGCTTCGACTACTACACCCACTTCACCTCGCCCATCCGCCGCTATCCCGACATGATGGTGCACCGCCTGCTGGCCCGCTACCTCGACGGCGGCCGCAGCGTCAACGTGCAGAAACTCGAGGACGAGTGCAAGCACTCCTCCGACATGGAGCAGCTCGCCGCCAACGCCGAGCGCGCCTCCATCAAGTACAAGCAGGTGGAATTCATGCAGGACCACCTGGGCGAGATGCTACTCGGGCGTCATCTCGGGCGTGACCGAGTGGGGTCTCTACGTGGAGCTCGACGACAACAAGTGCGAGGGCCTGGTGCCCGTTCGCGACCTCGCCGACGACTACTACGACTTCGACGAGAAGAACTACTGCCTGGTAGGCCGCCGCAACGGCACCCGCTACCGCCTCGGCGACCCCATACGCGTCAAGGTGGCGCGCTGCGACCTCCAGCGCAAGCAGCTCGACTTCGCCATGGTCGACGAGCAGGACCGCCTCATCTCGGCATCGTCGTCACGCGCCGGCTCCCACAAGGAGCATCATAAGGAGCACCACAAGGAACACAAGCAGAAGAACAAAACCACAAAACGTCAGCACGGAGGACGACGCAAGTAATGGCCGATACATGCTACATAGAGATTGAAGGACTGATGATGCGCGCGCGCCACGGCGTGGCCGACGTGGAGCGCGTCGTGGGCAACGACTTCCGCCTCGACATACGCCTGGGCTACAACGCCTACACGGCCATGCAGACCGACACCGTGGCCTACGCCGTCAACTACGCCCGCGTCATCGAGATAGCCCGCGAGGTGATGGACCGTCCGTCGCTGCTGCTCGAAAATGTGGTCAGCCGCCTGCGCGACGCCATCTACACCGAGATGCCCACCGTCACCTGCGGCCGCATACGCCTTGCCAAGCTCTGCCCGCCTGTGAGCGCGCAGCTTGACAGCTGCGCATTCGTTCTCGAGTGGTGACGCCACCGACAGATATAAAAAAAGAGAAGCCTGCTGAAAGCGGACTTCTCTTTTGAGGTACCTAGCGGAATCGAACCGCTGTACACGGTTTTGCAGACCGTTGCCTAACCACTCGGACCAAGGTACCATTTGTGGATTGCGAGTGCAAAGTTACGATACTTTTTTTGAATATGCAAAGATTTCATGAAAAAAGTGTAATTTCGCGGCATGAATAAGGTGACCCGCCCCGAGCGCCGGAGCAATATGGAGCTGCTGCGCATAGTCAGCATGCTGATGGTGCTTGCCGTCCACATAGACGGCGCCTCGCTGGGCCTGCCGGCTCTCGCCGGCGACATAGCCTCCGCCACCGCCCGCGACTGGTGGCGCCTCGGCGTCGAGGCCCTGGCCATCACGGGCGTCAACTGCTTCACCATGATTTCAGGCTACTTCGGCATACGCCTGACGCTGCGCACGGCGTGCCGCTTCCTGGCTCAGTGTGCGTTCTACTCGGTGCTCATCTATTCGGTGCTCGCGCCTCTTGCGGGCAAATTCACGCTTGCGGGCTGGCTCGAGAGCTGGCTTGTGCTGACGCACACCGACCTCTGGTACGTGCCCGCCTACTTCCTGCTGATGCTCGTGAGCCCGGTGCTCAACGCCGGCCTCGAGCAGCTGGGGCGTCGCCGCCACGCGTTGCTGCTCGCAGCCTTCGGTGGCCTTACCGTGTGGGCCGGATGGTGGTGGGGCTGCTCTTTCAACCCCACGGGCTACACCGCCTGGCAGCTGGTGCTGGTCTACAGCATCGCGCGCTACTTCAGGCTCTACGGCGGGCTGCCGCGCAGGCGCGCCGCAGCGCTGCTTTTCGTCGCCGCCACGTGTTGCATCGTTGCCGACGCGTGTGTCGACCTGCCGCGCGCTTTCGCCTACAACTCGCCCTTTGTGCTTGCGGCCACAGTGGCTCTGTTCGCCCTGTTCCACTCTTTCAGTTTCCGCTCCCGCGCCGTCAACCGTCTGGCCTCGGGAGCCTTCGCCGTCTACCTCATCCACAAGAATCCGCTGATATGGGGCGGCATCATAAAACGCGCCTCGGCTACGGCCTGGGAGGCCCTGCCGCTGTGGCAGTTCTCGCTGCTGATGCTTGCCGCCATGGCCGGCGTCTACCTCGCCTGCGCGCTCGTCGACGCCCTGCGCCGGCGCCTGTTCAGCGCGATAGCGACAGATTGAAGCTGATGCCGTAGCTTGTGTTGGTGGTGGGGTAGGAGCTCGTCGTGATGATGGGATTGTTCACCTGGTGCTCGAAGTAGGCCGCCAGGGTGACGCGGCGGCTCAGGATATAGTTGGCCGTGAAGTTAAGGCGCCAGCTGTTGGTGCCGCTCGTGGGCTGCGTATAGTTGGCCTCGATGCGGCGTATGAGCGCGCTGTTGTGGTTGAGGCTGAAGTCGGCGTTGAGCGTGAGGTCGTTGCTGACGCCCGTCTGTGTGCCTTTCATCTTGAGCACGGTGTTGAATCCCACAATCTTGTAGCCGGCACCTATGGTGAGGCCATGGCTGGCGGCTTCCACCACCTGGCCGGCGGAGGTGTTGAGGGTGAGTGTGCGCTGGTCTTTGTACTCGATGCTGAGGCGCAGGTCGTTCTTGAGGGTGGCGTTGAAGCCGATGAGCGGGGCGAAGCGCTCGGTGATGGCCACCGACGAGATGTTATAGGGCGACGAGGGGATGGGGCGGCCTGTCAGCTCGTCGAGTGTGAAGCCCAGCACCTCGCCGTCGGCGCTGACCCAGTTGAGATAGGAACTGTAGGAGCCCACGGAGTAGGTACACTGGTAGGCGTGCGAGACGGTGAACGTCTTGAAGATGTCGCGCATGCGGCCCAGGTTGATGAAGCCGTCGTAGGTGACGCGCCAGTTGGGCAGCACGTACTTGAACGAGGGGAAGGGATCGAGATAGATGCTGCTCGCCTTGTTGCCCGAGTAGGCGGCGATGAAGGCCGGGATGAGCACGTCGCCCGACGTGGGGCTGACGGCGCCGACCTCAGGCGAGAATACCGCGCCGGCCTGCGAGGTGCCGCGGATGAAGCCGGCGTCGGGGTAGGTCATGCCGGCATACTGCGCCTCCACGCGGTCGCGCACCACGGGGATGTTTTCGAGGAACTGCGTGAAGGCCTTGCTGGCGTAGCCGTTGCCGGGGCCCGACGAGCGCAGCGCCGTGGCCAGGGCCATGTGGGTTTTGGTGTAGGAGCCGCTGTAGGTGTGGGCATGTCGGCATACATGAACTGCACCTGCTGCGTGCGGTTGTCGGTACGGTTCATGGTGAGCTGCACCTTGAAGCCCTTGAAGGGCTCGAGCGTGGCCTCGATATTGAGTTCCTTGCCGCGGCTCCAGAGGGCGGGCGAGGTCTGTCCGTCGTCGGTGATGAGCCAGTTGCGCTCAAGAGCCTTATCGATGTAGTCGCGGCCGGCAAAACCGAAGGCGAAGTCGAGGCCGGGAGCCATGGGGCCGTAGCTCAGGCTTTGGCCGAACACGTTGCCGATGCCCGGCGAGTAGAGCGGCAGCGTCAGCGAGCGCGTGTCGCGGTAGCGCAGGCTGACGTTGCGCGGCGTCATGGCCAGGCGCAGCGTGTAGTCGCCGAACTCCTTCCAGAAGTTCTTCTCTTCCTTGATGATTTCCGTGACGATGAACTTGATGTTGGTGCCGTCACCGCGGGTCAGCACCTCTACGGAGTTCTGGTCGACGGGCCGCGTCTTGACGGCGAAGGGCTTGCCGTCGACGGTGGTGGCGGCCACGCGCACCTTCGACGTGCGCAGGTTGTGGCGCAGCACGAAGCTCGTGTCGGGCTTGAGCTGGTAGGTGCGCTCGAACTTCTTGGCCTTGCGCTTGCGCTGCTGCGTGGGGCGCTTGTTGGCGAAGCGCTGGTTGATGCGCTTGAGCAGGGGCACCTTGTTGTAGATGTTCTCGAAGTTGAGGCGGCCGTCGCCCGTCCACGACGACTGGCTGGCCACGCTGTTGCCCAGGCGCACGCCGTCGACTTCGGCGCCGCGGTCCCAGCGGTAGGTGGCGTTGTAGGTGACGCTGCCCGTTGAGCATGTCGAGCACGGGAATCTTGGAGAAGGGCGCCTTGTACTGGCCGGTGAATGTCTGGTTGTAGCTCCAGGGTGTGCCCATCGACAGTATCGACTGCCACACGGTGTCGCGCCACTCGCGGTACTTGTCGGGGAACAGGCGGCGGTTGACGGCGCCTACGGTCTCCTCGATGCGCGCCGAGGTGTTGGAGTTGAACGACAGGGAGAGCGACTTGGTCAGGTTCCATGTCAGGTTGAGCTGGCGGTCCCACAGGAAGTTCTTGCTCACCGACACGGGCAGCTGGAACATCTGGTCGACCTCCGAGCGCGTCTGCTGCTCGTAGTAGTAGCGGCTCATGTTGGTGTTGAATTTATGCTGGTGGGGAGCCAGTTGAACTCCCATTCGCGCAGGAAGCGGGCGTTCTTGTTCTTGCTCTTTATGTTCTTGAAGGGCTTGAAGGGCTTGAAGAAGGGCGCGTAGGAGTAGACGAGCGATCCGCGGTAGTCGTTGGTGTACTCATACTCTGTGGTGGGGTCATTGCGTGTCTGCTTGCTGAATGAGAAGTTGACGGTGAAGTTGGCGGGGTCCCATGGCATGGGGTTTTTGCTCTCTCACTCCGAAGTTGAGGCCGGATATGGAGAAGTTGCGTACGGTCGTGCGCTCTTCTGCATAGGCGAGTATGCTGTCGCGCTCGTGCTTGTCGATACAGTCGTCGAGGGCATCGCTCAGCAGCACGTCCTGGTCGAGCGGGTTGTACTTGGGCGTGGTGCTCTCCGTCGAGTAGGAGTAGTAGATGGGAGCGCGCAGCTTGGCTTTCTCGGGCAGGAGGCGTCCGAGGTCGGCCTGCACGGCCACGTTGTACTGGTGGTAGTCGTCGAGGCGGCGTTCGTTGAGGCTCTGGTCCACACCGCCGAAGCCCGAGCTCTCGATGTGGGCGCCGATGTTGAGTGTGGCTATGTCGCTGACGGCCAGTGTGGCGTTGGCCTTGGCGGCGTAGCCTCCCTGCTCGTTGAAGTCTGTGACCTTCAGCTCGTTGACCCATACGGTGCCGCTCTTGGTGGTGGAGGAGTTGTTGCGCACGCCTATGAGTATGACGCGCACGTCGCTCAGCGACGGATTGCCGAGCACGGCCATGCGGTTGCGCTCGTTGGAGGGGTCGCGGCCGGTGTAGAGCGTGGCGAAGCCCACGCCTTCCTGCTCGTCGCGCTTGGCGCGGTTGCGCTCTTTCTTCAGGTCCACGAGGGCCTCGAGGTTGACGTTGAGGAAGTTGTTTTCGGGCCACACGATGTAGCGGTCGCTCTCGAGGTAGGTGTTGTAGTTGCCCGGGGGAGTGAGTTCGAGGGGTATCTCGTATTCGTAGAAGTTGTTCTTGACGTCGGAGCCGAGGCGTATGAACATCGAGAGGTCGCCCGAGCGCAGGTTGGTGGTGTTGTCGATGAGCGCTTCGGCGTGGTTCCACATCTGCAGGCGCTTGTAGTTGCGCAGGTCGAGCTGGGTGTTGCGGTAGACGGCGCGGGCGTCGCCGGGCTGAGGCCGAGCACCTTGAGCGACATCGACTGCTCGTTGAGCTGCACTATCTGGCTCTGGCCGGGGTCGGTGATGCGGGTGACGCCGGGGGCAGCACGTAGTTGACCGGCTCGCGGCGCGAGTTCTCCTCGATGTTGACCACCGATATGTCGAGCTGGCCCTCGGCCGGGGCGTCGCCGCGGGTGTTGAGGTTGAAGTCGTAGGGGCGCCACTCGCCGCGCACCAGCTCGAGGGTGGCGAAGCGCAGGTGGGTGACGGCCTTGAAGCCGGTCATGAACATGCGGGCGAAGCGGATGGTGGAGAAGTCGCGGATGGAGCCCACGATGCGCTCGTAGTCGGAGAGGGGTATCTTGAACTGGAACCACTCTACGCGCAGGTCTTTGCCGTCGGGAGTGCGCTGCATGCGTTCCTGGCGGTCGGTGATGTAGTTCTTGCCCACCACCAGGTCCTCGGGGCGTATGGACACCTTGTACTGGAAGTAACGCTCATACTCGTTGAGCGTGTTGTCCTGGTTGATATCCTCCACGTCGGGACCGCTCTTGGCCGACTGGTAGAGGGGGTCGGCGGCTTCGTCGGGGTTGAGCGAGTTGCCTTCCACGCCGTTGTAGCGCTTGTAGCGGGCGAGCACGCCGAGGCGCTCCTCGTCGTAGTCGTAGTCCGCGGTAGAAGTGGTAGTTGTCGCCGGCGGGGTCGTTGAGCGGCGAGAAGAGGTCGGCCTGCATGCGCTCCAGGGCCGAGGGCGAGAGGCGTCGGCGCAGCTGCTCGAGATACTCGCCGTAGCTGTTGTGGCCGTACTCCATCTCGTTGGGCAGTCCGTCGAGGCCCACGTCCTGGATGAGGCGTGCGCCGTTGGCGTTGTCGAAGCGTAGGTCAGCGAGTTCTGGCGCGACACGCGGCCCCAGACGGTCTCTTCCAGATACTGGTCGTCGCCGTCGACGGGTATGCCGTTCTCATAGCTCTTGAGGCCGTCCTTGAGTATGTCCTCGCTGATTTCGCCGAAGTTGAAGTAGAGGTCGCCGCCCTCGAGGTTGGGGTTCTCGGGGTCGAGGAAGGGGTTCAGCATCCAGAACTGCACGTACTCGATGTTGCTCTGCTCGAAGTTGGTGTTGTCCAGCTTGCGCATGATGCCGCCCCAGCGTCTCTCGGGGTTGAGCAGGTTGCCCTCGTCGTCGATGTTGGTGGCGTCGAGGTTGTAGGGGCCGCGCTCGGTGGGGTAGAAGGAGAGGTTGAGGGTCTGTATGGTGGCCGACTCGCCGTAGGTATGCTCGCGTCCGGGGAATATCTCGCGGGTGTAGACCTCGCGCACGTAGGGGTTGGAGAGCTGCTTGAGGTCGCTCTTGATGTAGCCGGGGGCCAGCGAGGAGTTGCGCTGGGTGAACATGCGGTCGATATAGTACCAGTTGAGCAGGGCGCGGTTCTTGCCGTAGTCCACATTGTTGCTCAGTGCCGGCCTCGGGGAAGAGGGCGTCGGAGCCGGGGTCGTAGGGGGTGGAGGCGAGAAACCATGCGTAGGGCGAGCGCAGGTCGATGCCGGTCTGGGTCGACTCGAAGTCGTCGACATAGCTCGAGCCCTTGTTGCGCCGCTCTTCTGGGCGTGGGGTATGATGCGGGCATACTCGGCCGTGAGGCTCAGGCGCGACGGCGCGGTGGCGTTGACGGTGGGTATCTTGTTGAGGAGGTTGGTGAGCCACATGAATTCCTGGTTGTAGCTGAGGTTGAGGCCGAACATGGAGTTGTTGACGGTCTCGTCGCCGATATTTACTTTCTCGGTAAGGGCCTTCTCGGAGAAGTGGAGTATGGTGGCGCCGAGGTTGAGGTTCTTGTTGAACTGTACTGCAGGTCGAGGCCCAGCAGCGTCTTGCGCTGGGTGGAGAACATCGACTGGTTCTCGAGCGTGACGCTGACGCTCTGGCCCGAGTCGATGATGCTCTGGTTGGTGATGGTGACTATGCCCATGGCGTAGTCGACGGTATAGTCGGAGTTCTCGGTCAGGGTGACGCCGCCGGCGGTGACGATCACCGAGCCGCGGGGCACGTTCATGGCGTTGAGGCGTATCTGCGAGCCGGACGATGCCTGATATTCGCCCGTGAGCACGAATTTGTTCTTGTCGGCAAACTGGCGGGCCACGATGAGCGTGGAGTCGTAGAGCTCCTGGTAGACGTACTGGCTGGCCAGCTCGGGGTTGTTGATTTTCGCGCCAGATGCTCGCCGAAGGGCTCGACCACGGGGAAGATGATCTTGCCCTCTGCGAGTAGATGGTGTAGCCCTCGATGAAGTCGAAGAAGCCGTCGGGGTTGCTCTGCTCGTTGGAGTCGATGCGGTCGAGGTTCATCACCTGCAGCAGCGGCTTGTTGTTGAGGCCGGGCACGGGCAGGTAGTTGATCTGCGTGCCGGTGGTGTCGCTCAGATATTTGATGTTCAGGCGGAAGTTTTGCTTCTGAATCTGATAGGCGCCTAAGTTGTAGACGTTTTTCATCATCAGGTCCCACACGGGCATGGCGGGCGTGGTGGTGGTGCTCTTGAGCATCTTGACGTAGAGCGACTGGTCGGTGGTGGTGATGTCGCCCGAGAATTCGCCCACCTGGTAGACCTGGCCGTTGTATGTGTACTCGTAGGCCACGGCCAGCACCTCGTCGGCGCTATGCGCGCTCTTGAGCGAGATGTAGCCGAGGGTGGAGTTGAGGGTGTACTCCGACGACGAGAGCAGGCGGGCGCTCTCGACCTTCTCGTAGTCGCTGCCGCCCTCGATGCCGTAGGCCGACAGGGGCTCCAGGGCCTGAGTGACGGTGTTGATGTTGCGCGCGCCGGGATAGTCGGTCTTGATGACCGACAGCAGGTTGTTGGACGAGTTGGCCGTGTTGGGCAGTGCGGGATTGGGCTGCCAGTAGCTGCTGGCAAGATGCGAGTCCTCGCCAAGGTCCTGGAAGGCCACGAGGTTGCGGCTCTGCTCGTATTTGCCGCCTTTGTTGGTCACCCACACCTCTATGCGGGTGATTTTCACGCCGCTGATGACATAGGGCAGCTTTGATGCGAAGCGGTCGTAGTTGTCGCGGAAGAAGTGGGCCAGGAAGAAGTGGCGGTTGGCGTCGTACTCGTCGGCGTTGACGGTGAATTTGGTGGTCTGCGAGCCGCCGCGCGAGCTGACGCTCTTGCTCTCCGACTGCTGCTGGCTGACGAGCGCCGTGGCCGTCAGCTTGCCGAACTGCAGCTTGGTCTTGACGCCGAACAGCGCCGTGCTGCCTCGTATCAGCGACGAGCCCGTGGTCATCGACACATTGCCGGCCTCGATGCTCTTGACGATGTCGTCCTCCTTGCCCTCATAGGCGAGCTTCAGGTTCTTGGAGTCGAAGTCGAAGGTGGCGTCGGTGTTGTAGGTCATGTTGAACTTCAGGCGGTCGCCTACGGAGGCGTTGATCGTGGCCTGGATCTTCTGGTCGAAGTCGAAATATGTCTTGCGGCGCGAGCGCAGCGAGAGCGCGGGATTGTCGGTCTTGTTGCTCTTGATGCCCATGGCCACCTGCACTGAGCCCTGTGTGCGCAGCTGAACGCCGCCGGGGCCGAATATTTTCTCCAGCGGGCCGAGGGCGAAGTTCATGTCGAGGATGTTGAACGGCTGCTTGTCCTTGTTCTCGGCTACTATGGAGTTGCGCTCGCGGTAGTATTGCTGCATGGAGCGCCGCAGCTGCCAGTTGTCGTACTGCGCCTTGCTGAGCATGAAAGGCGTGGCTATGTCGATATCGCCCACCCGTGTGCGCACGACGTAGCATCCTGTGGCCGGGTCATATTCGGCTGTGGTGCTTATGTTGGATGGCATGTCGAGGTCGTAGGCCATCTCATCGGCCATCAGTTCCTCGTAGCTGCGGGGCACGGTGCCGCCCACGGGCATGGGCAGCGCCACGGTGTCGATGGGTGCCGTGGCGGCTGGGTAGGCCGCAGGCGGCGGTGGGGCAATGACGGGAGCTTTGCTCTGGTTCTGGGCCGAGATGCCTATGCATGCGGCCACCGGGACTGCGCACAGAGCGGCAATCCCGGCGATGCGTCGCGCGCGTGCGCGTATGAGGCGGCGTATCAGCTCAGAACTTTTTCCCATTACATCATGGCAAGGGCGCGGCGGATGGCCGTCTCCACCTTGGTGGAGGGGTCGGCCTCGAAGATTTTGGCGAGTGCCTTCTGGCTCTGCTGCTTGGTGTAGCCGAGTATGGTCAGGGCCGTGAGGGCTTCGTCGAAGGCGTCGTTGTTTCGGGCGGGACCTTGCTGGGTAAATAACGTATCGTCGGGCGGATTTATTTTGTCGCGCAGGTCAACAATTATTCTTTCGGCGGTTTTGGCGCCTATGCCTTTTACGTTTTTAAGGCGTTTTGTATCGCCGGAGGTGATCACGGCGGCGAGCTCGTCGGCCGGTATGGCCGAGAGTATGGTGCGTGCCGAGCCTGCGCCCACGCCGCTGACGCCTATCAGCGAGCGGAATATCGAGCGCTCGGCCTCTTCCAGAAAACCGAACAGCACCCAGGCGTCGTCGCGGATGTTTTCGTGCACGAGCAGGCGCACATTGTCGCGTCCTTCCAGGGCGGAGTATGTGGGCAGTGTGATGTTGAGCAGGTAGGCCACGCCTCCGGCGGTCTCCACGGTGGCGTCGGTGGGCGTGAGCGCCGTCAGGCGACCTGTAATGTATTCTATCATGGGTTCCCTCTGATTTTTAAGCAAACTGGCTCAAAGGCTGTCCGCCCCCGTTTTGACATAAATTGGGGAACGGGCTTTAAGGTTCTTGATAAAGAAAAGCCAGCCATCCCCTCGGGACAGCCGGCTTATGTGTTGGGCGAAGCCGCTTCTTATTCAGCGACAACAGCAGCTGCAACAACGGTGTCGGTAACGACGGTGTCGTTGGCGAGGGTGTCGTTCAGAACGACTTCCTCAACAGCTGCAACAACGGTGTCGCAGCGATGCGCTGTCGCAGTTGTTTTCAGCCTTGTCGGCGCTGCCGCAGGAGAACATGGTAGCGCTGAAAGCTACTGCGAGGAAAAGAACTAACTTTTTCATTTCTTTTTGAATTAAGAGTAAAACAATATTGTTGTGCTTCAAAAACGTTGCAAAGTTATGGCAATTTTTTAATTCAGCAAAGAATTTTTGCATTTTTTTCTGCTTTACAGCATAAAATTGTAGCGTTAAATAAAGTTAATAATCGCAAATGCCTGATGCTTAGTTATTTCTGCTGTGCCTCGGCAATGCTGTTGGCCAGTGCCAGGGCCTTGGAAATGTGGTCGCAGATGTGGTCGGCGCCTATGAGGCTGTCTATGCCGGCGTGGACAAGGCTCTCGCGCACATTGCTGCGCACGCCCGACAGCACCACGTGGATGCCCTCGCTCTGCGACGAGTGTGATGAGCAGTCTCGAGGTTGTGGAGGGCGGTGGCGTCGATGAAGGCCACTTTGCGCATGCGTATGATGCGCACTGTGGGCTTGCTGCCGAGGGTGGTGCGCATCATCTCGTCGAACTTGGTGGCGATGCCGAAGAAGAACGGGCCGTCGATTTCGTAGACGCTCACGCCGCGGGCCACGTCGAGCACCTCGTGCTGGTCAGGTCGGTGCCTTCGGCCACGTCGAGCTGCTCGGAGTAGACCTTGATCTCGGTGTTCTCCATCACGCGGCGCAGGAAGAGGACCATGGCCAGCAGCAGGCCTATCTCGATGGCGATGGTGAGGTCGAAGACGACGGTGAGCAGGAAGGTGACCATCAGCACCGAGATGTCGCTCTTGGGCGTGTGAAGATGCCGACGATGGTGCGCCAGCCGCTCATGTTGTAGGCCACCACCATCAGCACGGCTGCCAGGCACGACATGGGCACGTAGTTGATAAGGGGCATCGCGAAGAGGAAGATGAGCAGGAGCACCACGGCGTGGATGATGCCGGCCACGGGGGTGCGTCCGCCGTTGGTGATGTTGGTCATGGTGCGGGCGATGGCGCCGGTCACGGGGATGCCGCCGAAGAAGGGCACCACTATGTTGGCCATGCCCTGGCCGATGAGCTCGGTGTTGGAGTTGGTGCGCGAGCCGGTGACGCCGTCGGCCACGGTGGCCTGAGCAGCGACTCGATGGCGCCGAGCATGGCGATGGTGAAGGCCGAGGGCAGCAGCATGTTGATGGTGGCCATGCTTATGGTGAAGCCGTGGGGAGCGGGGATGTCGGTGCTCATCGTGCCGAAACGGTCGCCGATGGTCTCGACGCTGTAGCCGGGGATAAACATCGACGCCAGCCATGCGCCGGCCGTCACCAGAACGATGGCTATCAGCGCTCCGGGCAGCTTTTTGGAGATGCGCGGCGTCAGTATGATGATGAGCAGCGACACAAGGGCTGTCACGGTGGTGGCCGGGTCGATGGAGCCGAGGCTCGTCAGGTAGCGGCCCCACTTGGGGATGAACTGGCCGGGGATGTCGCGCAGGCCCAGGCCGAAGAAGTCGTTGATCTGTGTGGAGAAGATGGTGAGGGCGATACCGGCGGTGAAGCCCACCACGATGGGGTAGGGGATGAACTTGATGACGGTGCCGAGGCGGAAGAGGCCCATGGCCACGAGTATGAGTCCGGCCATGAGAGTGGCTATGGCCAGGCCCTGCAGGCCGAAGTGGGCGATGATGTTGTAGACGATCACGATGAAGGCGCCCGTGGGACCGCCTATCTGCACCGAGTTGCCGCCGAGAGCCGACACGAGGAAGCCGCCGATGATGGCCGTGATGAGGCCGATGGAGGGGCTCACGCCCGAGGCGATGCCGAAGGCGATGGCAAGCGGCAGCGCCACGATGCCTACTACGATGCCGGCAATGAAGTCGGCTCTGAGGCGCTCGCGGCTGTAGTGGGTCAGCGCCGAGAACAGCTTTGGACGGAAATCGATTGTTGATGTAAGATTCATAGCTTAAACAAATCTTCTTTACCCCGCGCGCGGCGGGCGATAATGATTGGAAAATGTACCTTATATATAATAGCAGCCGGCGGTGCCGCTGCCGAAAACCGCTGCAAAGTTAGTGAAAAAATCTTAAATTGCCTCACGTTTCGCCAAAAACAATTGTCGGCCTACGGGTTCTCTCAATTGAGGCATGAGGTAAGTTTTGCCGCTAAAAAGGCGAAAAATCGGGAATTGTTTGACGGATTTTTGGAGTTTAGAATTAAAAAGTGTAAATTTGCCACGGAAACTTGTGCCGTTTTCGCGGCGCATGCTTTTCAACGAATTTTGAATCAGTGATTATACTATGCGCATGAGCCGGATTGTTTTGTTTTTCCCTTGTACGATGCTGCCACAACACGGCATCGCCCGGCTTGATGTTTGAAACACACCTTATGCTATTACTCAGTCCCTATGAATCTTGAAGCTATTCAGTGCCTGGCCGTATTCTTGGTAAGTCTCGGACTTGCCGGCATCATCATTCCCCAGATTCTACTCATCGCTTTCCGCAAAAATCTCTTCGACGATGTGGACGAGCGAAAAATCCATAAAGGCCGTGTGCCGCGCCTCGGCGGCATAGCCTTCATGCCCTCGATGGTCTTTTCCGTGGCCTGCGTCAGCGGCTTCGCCCTGCTGCTCGGCATGGAGGAGGCTCCCATCCCGCTGTGCGACGCCATGGTGTTCTGCTTCGGCATCTGCGCACTCATGATCATGTATCTGGTGGGCATCGCCGACGACCTTGTGGGCGTGCGCTACAGCGCCAAGTTCGTGGCCCAGATTATCGCCGCCGCCCTGCTGGCCAGTTCCGACCTGACCATCAGCAATCTCCACGGCTTCCTCGGCATCTACGAAATGCCCGCATGGGTGGCCGTGCCGTTCACCATCCTCGTGGTGGTGTTCATCACCAACGCCATCAACCTCATCGACGGCATCGACGGTCTGGCCTCCGGCCTCAGCGCCATAGCCATGCTTTTCTACGGCTGGGTGCTCCTCAACTGCGGCTACACCACCTACGCCATGGTGGCCTTCGGCCTGCTCGGCGCGCTCATACAGTTCTATTATTATAATGTGTTCGGCAACTCCAAGGTCGGCAAGAAGATATTCATGGGCGACACCGGCGCCCTCACCACGGGCATCGTCATCTGCTTCCTCTCGCTGCAGATCAACAACATCGACGTCAGCGCCCACGGCTTCGGCTGCGATCCTCTCGTGATGGCTTTCGCTCCGCTGCTCATTCCCTGCTTCGATGTCATCCGCGTCTACTTCCGCCGCATACGCCGCCACACCAACCCCTTCCTCCCCGACCGCTCCCACATCCACCACAAGCTCCTGGCCATCGGCCTCAACCAGCGTGTGGCCATGGTGTCGCTGCTCATAGCCGCAGTGGTCTTCACAGCCGCCAACTACTGGCTGTCGACCATGATGTCGAGCGACCTGCTCCTGCTTGTCGACATCCTTGTGTTCATATTTGTCAACCTCTGGCTCAGCTGGGCCATACGCAAGAAGGAAGCCGCTAAGGCTTCCGCCGACAAAGCCTGAGCCCAAGGACGGCACGCCAACCAAATTCTCTGATGACCGACATACAACAGATGAAACAAGGTGCCAGAACGGTAATGCTCGTTTTCGGCACACGTCCCGAAGCTATCAAGATGGCCCCGCTCGTCAAGGAGCTGGCCACCCGCCCCGACTTCCGCACCCTCGTGTGCGTCACAGGCCAGCATCGCAGCATGCTCGACCAGGTGCTGGAAGTCTTCGACATTAAGCCCGACTACGACCTCAACATCATGAAGGCCGGTCAGGACCTCTACGATGTGACCTCGCGCGTGCTCCTCGGCATGCGCGATGTGCTTGCCGAGGCCCGCCCCGACCTGGTGCTCGTCCACGGCGACACCACCACCTCCACAGCCACAGCCCTGGCTGCCTTCTACAGTCAGATTCCCGTGGGCCACGTCGAGGCAGGTCTGCGCACCCATAACCTCCTCTCGCCCTGGCCCGAGGAACTCAACCGCCAGCTCACGGGCCGCATAGCCCGCCTGAACTTCGCGCCCACCGAGCTCGGTCGCCGCAATCTCCTGGCCGAAAATGTCAACGCCGACTCGATATACGTCACGGGCAACACCGTAATCGACGCCCTGCACATCGTGGTGCGTCGCCTCGACAGCGACGCCGCCCTGGCTGCGTCGGTCGACGACGAGCTGTGCCGCGCCGGCTACGACATAGCCCGCACCGACGCCCGCCGCATGGTGCTCGTGACGGGCCACCGCCGCGAGAACTTCGGCGAGTCGTTTCTCTCCATCTGCCGCGCCATCCGCACTCTGGCCGAAACGCATCCCGACGTCGACTTTGTCTACCCCATGCACCTCAACCCCAACGTGCGCCGCCCCATAGCCGAAATCTTCGGCGAAGACGGAGCCGGGTTGTCGAATACTTTCTTCATCGAACCCCTGGAATATCTCTCCTTCGTGCGCCTGATGTCGCGCTCGGCTGTAGTGCTGACCGACAGTGGCGGCATCCAGGAAGAAGCACCCGGCCTTGGCAAGCCGGTGCTCGTCATGCGCGACACCACCGAGCGTCCCGAGGCCGTCGATGCCGGCACGGTGCGCCTCGTAGGTACGGACTACGACGCCATCGTCGGCGAAATGCACCGGCTGCTCACCGATGCCGACGCCTACAGCGCAATGTCGCAGGCTGTCAACCCCTATGGCGACGGACTCGCCTCGGGGCGCATAGCCGACACCATCAGCAGGTATTTCCAATAGTACATATTCAGATATGAAAGTTTGTTTTATGGGCCTTGGTTACATAGGCCTCCCCACTGCAATCATAGCTGCCCGCCACGGCCAAGCCGAGGTGCTGGGCGTCGATATAAACCCCGATGTCGTGGCGCAGACGGCCGCCGGCAAGCTCCACTTCGTAGAACCCGGTCTCGAGGACATGCTCCGCGAGGTCATCGCCGACGGCAGCTTACGCGTGGCCACGGTTCCCGAGCCGGCCGACGCCTACTTCATTGTGGTGCCCACGCCCTTCAAGGGCAACCATCAGCCCGACCTCGCCTACGTTGAGGCTGCCACACGCGCCGTTGTTCCCTACCTGCGCGAGGGCAATCTCTTCGTCATAGAGTCGACATCGCCCGTCGGCACCACCGAGTCGATGGCCGCGCTCATCTACTCCATGCGTCCCGAGCTCGAGGGCAAGATTCGCATAGCCTACTGCCCGGAGCGCGTGCTGCCCGGCAACGTCATCTACGAGCTCGTCCACAACGACCGTGTCCTCGGCGGCATCGACCCCGAGTCGGCCGAGGCTGCAGCCGCCTTCTACGGCAGCTTCGTGCAGGGGCGTCTCCACCGCACCAACGCACGCACCGCCGAGATGTGCAAGCTCACGGAGAATGCCTCACGCGACGTGCAGATAGCGTTTGCCAACGAGCTCAGCCTCATCTGCGACCGTGCCGGCATCGATGTGTGGGAACTCATCAGCCTCGCCAACCGCCATCCCCGCGTCAACATCCTGCGCCCGGGCTGCGGTGTCGGCGGCCATTGCATAGCGGTCGACCCGTACTTCATCACGGCCGACTTCCCCGAAGAGTCGCGCCTCATAGCCACATCGCGCGAGATTAACAACTACAAGGCTCTCTGGTGTGCCGAAAAGGTCAAATCGGCCATGCTCGAGTTTCAGGTGGCCCACGGCCGCAAGCCCGTGGTGGCCATGATGGGTCTGGCTTTCAAGCCCAATATCGACGACCTGCGCGAGTCGCCCGCCAAGGCCATCGTCTCGGCGGTGCTCCAGGGATGCAACAACGGCGACATCCTCGTGGTGGAGCCCAACATCAGCGAGCACAACGTGTTCAAGCTCACCCCCTACGACGAGGCCTTCCGCCGCGCCGACATAGTAGTCTTCCTCACAGCCCACGACGAGTTCCGCACTCTGCCCGCCGATGCGCCCGGCAAGGTGGTCCTCGACTTCTGCGGCATCAGAAACTGACCCACACATCTCCCGCACGTACGTGAAAAACATCCTCGTCACCGGAGCCGCCGGCTTCATAGGCGCCGCCGTCTGCGCTCGCCTGCTTCAGCTGGGCCACAGAGTGGTAGGCCTCGACAATATCAACGACTACTACGACCCGGCTCTCAAGTATGCCCGCCTGGCCGAACTCGGCGTTGCCGCCGACAGCGTGGCCTGGTATAAGTTTGCCCCGTCGTCGCTGCACGACGGCTTCAGCTTCATACGCATGAATCTGCAGGACACGCAGGCCATGCGCATGCTCTTCGCCAACGGCTCGTTCGACACTGTCATCAACCTCGGCGCCCAGGCCGGAGTGCGCTACTCCATCACCAACCCCCACGCCTACATCGAGAGCAACGTCGACGGCTTCATCAATGTGCTCGAAGGCTGTCGCGAGAACGGCGTCGGACATTTGGTCTACGCCTCCTCCTCCAGTGTTTACGGCCTCAACGGCAAGGTGCCCTTCTCCGAACACGACGGCATAGCCCATCCTGTGAGTCTTTATGCCGCCACCAAGAAGAGCAACGAGCTGATGGCTCACGCCTACTCGCAGCTCTACGACCTGCCCACCACCGGTCTGCGCTTCTTCACGGTCTACGGTCCGTGGGGACGCCCCGACATGTCGCCGTTCCTCTTCATCGACGCAATTCTGCACGATCGCCCCGTCAAGGTGTTCAACCACGGCGACATGTGCCGCGACTTCACCTATATCGACGACATCGTCGAGGGCATCGTGCGAATCACGTCAGTCGTGCCCCGGCCCGACGACGCCTGGGATGCCGAACATCCCGACCCTGCCGCCTCCTCCGCACCTTATCGTATATATAATATAGGCAACCAGCACCCCACGCGCCTTATAGACTATATCGCATGCATCGAAAACGCCATCGGCCGCCCCGCCCGCAAGGAATTTCTGCCCATGCAGCCCGGCGACGTCTACCGGACCTTCGCCGACTCCTCCGCCCTTGCGGCCGCCACAGGCTTCACGCCCTCCACTCCCCTGCAGGAAGGCATAGAGCGCACCGTCGCCTGGTTCAGAAACTACTATAAGATTTAGCAATAGAAAGCCCAGCGACTATTCTAGCAAAGGAGTGACTTTGAAGCAAGCGAGATAATATACCTTATATAAAAAGAGGAGAGTGCAATTGAGTTCTCCTCTTTTTTATGTGAAATTCCCACAAATCACCCCCGATTGAAAAAAGCGTATGTCTCTTTTGTCCCTTGTGTCCTTGTGTTTCCTGAAACCAC
>JAAGKN010000033.1_pt1 | contig 92014 bp, 82 predicted proteins | sample 6206371 | NCBI WGS metagenome assembly JAAGKN01 (sample SAMN11533720, study PRJNA540317) | gut metagenome | isolation source: fecal pellets from male and female animal of same cohort | host: Peromyscus leucopus | place: USA:CA | collected 2017 | reverse complement strand
GCCATGAGCCTTATGTGGTGATTGCGTCAGGAGACGGCGTCTATAAGATGGACTTCAACAAGCTGTTGGAGTATCACATTGACAAGAAGGCGGATATTACCATAGTATGCCGGGAGATGGAGCCGGGGACGGATGTGGAGCGTTTCGGCACCATACGCATGAATGAAGACTATCGGGTAGAGGAGTACGAGGAGAAGCCGCTTCAGGCAAAGACTAACACTATCTCCTGCGGCATTTATGTATTGCGCCGCCGTCAGCTTATCGAGATGATTGAAAAGTGTGCGGAGGAGGACAGATACGACTTTGTTCGGGACATTTTAATCCGGTATAGGGGATTAAAACGGATATACGGGTATAAAATTAAGGATTACTGGCGGAATATCGCTTCCGTGGAGGATTATTTTCAGACGAATATGGATTTCCTGAAGCCGGAGGTTCGAAACTACTTCTTCAATCAGTACCCGGATATTTATTCCAAGGTGGACGACCTGCCGCCCGCAAAGTATAATGTTGGATCCAAGGTGCGGAACAGCCTGATTTCCAGCGGCTGCATCATCAACGGGACAGTGGAAAATTCCGTTATCTTCAAAAACAGCTTTATCGGGAGCAATTGTGTAATCAGGAATTCTATTATATTGAACAATGTGTACATAGGCGATAATACCTATATTGAGAACTGTATTGTGGAAAGCCGCGGTACGATTCGGACTAATTCCCATTTCGTGGGTGAGGACGGCAAGATTCGGATTGTGGTTGAGAAGAACGAAAGATATAATATGTAGTGTTTTACAGGCTAAGGGAGGTGTACAAATGCAGATTACGGATGTTCGCGTAAGAAAAATTGCAAAAGAAGGCAAGATGAAAGCCATTGTATCCATCACCCTGGACAACGAGTTTGTGGTACATGACATCAAGGTTATTGAAGGTGATAAGGGTCTGTTCATTGCTATGCCAAGCAAAAAGGCAACAGATGGGGAGTACAGGGATATTGCCCATCCGATTAATTCAGCTACCAGAGACAACATCCAGAAGATTGTTCTGGAGCATTATGAGAAGGCGATGCTGGAACTGGAGGAAGACGGCAGCCTGGAATGACAGCGCTTCCATGAAGCGCCTGCACGGGATTGCAGCGGATTTGCCGGAACCATAACCCTGCTGTGGTAGAGATACTGCGGCAGGGTTTTTATAGTTATCTTTTACAGGGCAGTCTGTAAGGGTAACTTTCCTGTTGCATCTTAAATCTGAATCCGCTATGATGTAATAGCAAAGGAGCGGCAGATATGTACATCATAGTAGGTCTTGGAAATTATGAAAAAAAATACGAAGACACAAGGCATAATATTGGCTTTGAAGTCATAGATAAGCTTGCGGAGCAGGAAAATATCTCCGTGCTGGAGATGAAGCACAGGGCGGTTATTGGTAAGGGCATAGTGGCGGGGCAGAAGTGCATCCTGGCAAAACCCCTTACCTTTATGAATCTCAGCGGAGAATGTGTCAGGGAATTGGTTGATTACTACAAGATAGATGAGACAACGGAACTGGTGGTGATTTCCGACGATGTCAGTCTGGGTGTGGGACAACTCCGCATCAGGAAAAAGGGCAGCGCCGGAGGGCATAACGGACTGAAGAACATCATAGCGCACCTGGGGCATGATACCTTTGTGAGGGTTCGGGTGGGCGTAGGGGAAAAACCGAAAGAATGGGATTTGGCGGATTATGTGCTGGGACATTTTTCTTCGGAGGAGCGAAAGAGGATGGATGAAGCTGTGGGCAGGGCAGCGGATGGAATCAGAATGATTCTTTCCCGGGACGCTGACGCAGCTATGAATGAATATAATAAAAAAACGTGTCCGGAGGGGCAGGGGGAATAAGAAATGCAGGCGTTACTTTCACCTCTTAGGGAACTGGCGGAATATGACAGCCTGAAGGAGATACTGCGAAAAGGGAAGGGCCCTGTGGCTCTTACGGGGTGTGTGGATTCGCAAAAACTGCATATGATATACGGACTCAGCGATGGCATTAAGGTTAAGGTCATCGTTACTTATAGTGACTTGAAGGCCAGGGAGTTATTTGAGGAATATAAATTTTATGACAGAAATGTCATGCTGTATCCGGCAAAAGATTTGATTTTTTTTCAGGCGGACGTTCATGGTAATCAGCTGGTGCGGGAGCGGGTCAGAACTATGCGCCGTCTCATGGAGCATAAGCCGCTGACTATAGTTACAACTTACGCGGCGCTGATGACGCCTCTGGCCCTGTGGGACAGGGACAAGGATGTGATTGACATTGAGCGGGGCGGAACGCTGAATGAGAGCGGCCTGGCGGAAAAGCTGGTTGCATTCGGCTATGAGAAGAGCTATCAGGTGGAGAATCCTGGACAGTTTTCCATCCGAGGCGGCATTATAGATATTTTTGATTTGACGGAGGAAAATCCCTATCGCATAGAGCTGTGGGGGGATGAGGTGGAATCTATTCGGAGCTTTGACATCTTAAGTCAGCGCTCCATCGAAAAGCTGGAGAGCGTCTCCGTATTTCCGGCCACGGAATTTGTGCTGGAGGAGACAAAAATCAGGGCCGGATTGAAAAAACTGGAGGCGGAGGCGGGAAGGCAGGAGAAGCTGTTCCGGGATGCTTTTAAAACGGAGGAGGCCGCCAGGATTGCCGCCCAGATCAGGGAACTGAAGGAGCAGCTGCTGGAATTTAAAAGCAAGGTAAATCTGGAGGGATATATCCGCTATTTTTATGAAGAGACAGTGACTCTGCCGGAGATGCTGACACATGTGTCGGAAAAGGAAGGCGCGGGGGGAAAACCGGTGTTTTTTTTGGAGGAGCCTGCCCGCATCCGGGAACAGGCGGAGGCGGTAGAACTGGAATTCCGGGAGAGCATGACCCAGAGAGCGGAAAAGGGGTTCTGCCTGCCGGGACAAATGGACATTCTGTACAGCGGCGAGGTGGTGGCGGCCAAGCTTCAGAGCGGAACTGTGGTCACCATCGCTACCATGGAATCCAAAGCAGGATATTTTAAGCCGGAGCGAAGGATTGATGTGTCCGCCAGGAGCCTGGCGCCTTACAACAACAGCTTTGAGGCGCTGGTTAAGGATTTGCGGCAGTTTAAAAGAAAAGGATACAGGGTTTTGCTGCTTTCAGGCTCTCGCACAAGGGCCAGACGGCTGGCGGAGGATTTGCGTGACCAGGAGCTGTCCGCGGTTTATACGGAGGATCCGTTCCGGGAGGTGCAGGCGGGGGAAGTGCTGACCTATTACGGCCATGTGGGCAGGGGTTTTGAATATCCGATGCTGAAATTTGTGGTGCTGTCGGAGACGGATATCTTTGGTGCGGAGAAGAAAAAGAAAAAGGCGAAAAAGCTTTACCAGGGTCAGAAAATCAAGGACATGGGGGAATTGAAGGTGGGCGACTATGTGGTCCACGAGAGCCATGGCCTGGGCATTTACCAGGGGATTGAGAAGGTTGAGATGGAGGGTGTAGTAAAGGACTACATCAAGATAGAGTATCGCGACGGAGGCAATCTGTATGTACTTGCCACGGGCCTGGACGTGATTCAGAAGTATGCTTCCGCCGAGGCCAGGAGGCCGAAGCTGAACAAGCTGGGCTCAAAGGAATGGGAAAAGACCAAGACAAGAGTGCGGGGTGCGGTCAGCGAAGTGGCAAAGGATTTGGTGGATCTGTACGCGTCGAGGCAGGCGGCAGAGGGTTACCGCTTCGGCAGGGATACGGTCTGGCAGCGGGAGTTTGAGGAGATGTTTCCCTTTGAGGAGACGGAGGATCAGCTGACTGCTATCGCGGAGACCAAGGCGGACATGGAGAGCAGCAAAATTATGGATCGCCTGATTTGCGGCGATGTGGGCTACGGAAAGACGGAGATTGCCATTCGGGCTGCATTTAAGGCTGTGCAGGAGGGAAAGCAGGTGGTGTATCTGGTTCCCACCACAATCCTGGCCCAGCAGCATTATACCACCTTTGTACAGCGAATGAAAGACTTTCCCGTGCGTGTGGAGCTGATAAGCAGATTCCGGACGCCGGGAGAGATGAAAAAAACCATAGCGGATATGCAAAAAGGTCTGGTGGACATCTGTATCGGAACCCACAGAGTGCTGTCTAATGATGTGAAGTTTAAGGACCTTGGATTGCTTGTCATAGACGAGGAACAGCGTTTCGGCGTAGCTCACAAGGAGAAAATCAAGAAGCTGAAGGAAAACGTGGATGTGCTGACACTGACGGCAACGCCCATTCCCAGAACCCTGCATATGAGTCTGGTAGGCATCCGGGACATGAGCGTGCTGGAGGAGGCGCCTGAGGACAGACTGCCCATTCAGACCTTTGTCTGCGAGTACAATGAGGAACTGGTGCGGGAGGCTTGCGCCCGCGAGCTTGCCAGAAAGGGCCAGGTTTATTATGTTTACAACCGGGTCAATAATATCGCGGATGTGGCGGCCAGGATTGCCTCGCTGGTGCCGGAAGCTACAGTGGCTTACGCTCACGGACAGATGAAAGAGCATGAGCTTGAAAAGATTATGTATGACTTTATCGGCGGGGAAATCGACGTGCTGGTATCAACCACTATCATTGAGACTGGACTGGACATATCCAATGTGAATACTATGATTATTCACGATTCGGACAATATGGGGCTTTCTCAGTTGTATCAGTTGAGGGGGCGTGTGGGACGTTCCAACCGTACCGCTTATGCCTTTTTGATGTACAGGCGGGATAAGGTGCTGAAGGAGGTGGCAGAGAAGCGGCTGGAAGCAATCAGAGAGTTTACCGAGCTGGGAAGCGGGTTCAAGATTGCCATGCGGGATTTGGAAATCCGCGGAGCCGGGAATCTGCTTGGCGTACAACAGCATGGGCATATGGAGGCCGTGGGATATGACTTGTATTGCAAGATGCTGAATGAGGCGGTGCAGACACTGAAGGGAGTTAAGACGGTGGAGGATTTTGCGACTCTCATCGATTTGGATGTGGATGCCTTCATTCCCGGGGCGTATATTATGAACGAGGTGCAGAAGCTGGATATCTACAAGCGTATTGCCGGAATAGAGGATTTGAGGGAGCGGGATGACATGAAGGATGAGCTGCTGGATCGTTTCGGGGAAATACCAAAGTCCGTGGACAATCTTCTGCGCATCGCCCTGATTCGGGTTGCGGCCCACAGGCTGTACATGACGGAGGTCAAGGGAAAGAACGGACGGATTACGTTTACCTTCCGCCCGGATGCGGCGGTGAATCCGCTGAAGATTCCGGAGCTGCTGGGAAAATACGGAAGAGATTTGGCTTTTACAGCCTACGGAACGCCTTTTTTTACCTATAAATATAAGAAGACAGGGCTGGTGGAGACGGACGCTGAGCTGCTGCTGGGCAGAACGGAGGAACTGTTAAACGACATGGAGATGCTTCTGGCGGAGGATTCTGCCGCCGGTGAGGAAGCGCAGGGGGCGAAAGGAAAAGAATGATTCGGAATATAATTTTTGATATGGGACAGGTGCTTATCTATTTTTCGCCGGAGTTGTATATTAATCGGCTCGGCGTGCCGGAGGAGGACGGCGAAATCCTGCTTCGGGAGGTGTTCCGGCGGGTAGAGTGGGTTCGTCTGGACCACGGTACGATTTCGGAGGCGGAGGCTGTGGAAGCTATCTGCAGGCGGGTTCCGCCCCGGCTTCACAAGGCGGTGGAGGAGCTGGTGTTCCGCTGGTGGGCGCGGCCATTAAATCCGGTGCCCGGCATGAAGGAACTGGTTGCCGAAATTAAAGAGCTGGGCTACGGAATCTATCTGCTGTCCAACGCAAACATCCAGCAGTGTAAATATCACGACAGGATTCCGGGAACGGAATATTTTGACGGGCGTATTGTGTCCGCGGAGTGTAAGCTGATAAAACCCCAGAGGGAAATTTACCAGCTGCTGCTTGATACCTACAATCTGCAGGCACAGGAGTGCCTGTTTATCGATGACTCTCCCCTCAATGTGGAGGGTGCGTACTGCGCGGGAATCAGAGGGATTGTGTTTGACGACGACCTTCCGCGTTTGCGGCAGGAATTGCGGGAGGCGGGCGTTATGGTAAATTCTTGAGGGAGTTTTATTGGACTCTAAAAATGTTACCTTCTATTCAGAACAACAACAGGAATTCTGAATAGGAGGTAATTTTATGAAAGGTTATGTTACAGCAAGCGGTTATATGGGACTGGTGGACGGCAGGTATATTCTTTTTGCCAGCGAGGAGGAGTACCGGGAATATTTGGAGGAGTGCTGACTGCTGCGTTAAATTTTTAATTTATACCCCTGCCCTTTTTTCCGGACCGCATTTATGATATAATGAGCGCAAAGCAAAACCAAGCGGCTCCGAAGGAGACATTTGGTTTTGCTGCGCCAATAACGAGCAAGCGTCCGAAGAAATCGGACGAGGAGCGCGACAGCGCGTGCTTGCGAGTGTAGCGTGAGAGAGCAAGCGTCCGAAGAAGTCGGACGGAGAGCGCGTCAGCGCGTGCTTGCGAGTTTATATGAGCAGAATTTTGATGACGAAAAAAAGGGGGCAAGGACATGAAAAAGGACTTTGACTTACTTTCTCTGGGTGAAATTATGCTGAGGCTGTCACCGCCGGACAACGAGAGGATTACCAGGGGCGATACCTTAAGCAAGCAGGCGGGAGGCGCGGAACTGAATTCCGCCACGGGCGCGGCTATGCTGGGTCTGCGGTGCGGTATTATCTCCAAACTGCCCGCAAATGATTTGGGAATTTACATCAAGAACAGAGTTCGCCTCTGCGGCGTCAGTGACGATTACCTGGTATATGATGACGACAGAGATGCAAGGCTGGGCGTATATTATTATGAAAATGGGGCATATCCCAGGAAACCTCGCATCGTATATGACAGAAAGAACACTTCCGTAAACAAAATTTCCGTGGATGATTTCGATGAACATCTTTTCAGTGCGGCAAGATGCTTTCACACCAGCGGAATTACCCTTGCCCTGAGCGCTCAGGTGAGGGAGACGGCCATCGAGATGATTAAGCGCTTTAAGGAACAGGGAACCATGATTTCCTTTGATGTGAATTTCAGAGGCAATCTGTGGACCGGAGCGGAGGCTAAGGAGTGCATCGAGTCCATTCTGCCCTATGTGGATATTTTCTTCTGTTCTGAGGACACAGCCCGGCTGACGTTCCTGAAAGAAGGGGACGTAAAGAGCATCATGAAGAGTTTTACCAAAGAGTATCCGATTTCCCTTGTGGCGTCTACGCAGCGCATTGTACACAGCCCCAAACGCCACACTTTCGGTTCTGTCATTTACAGTGCAAAGGAAGACCGTTTTTATGAGGAGGCGCCCTATGCGGACATTGAGGTGGTAGACAGGATTGGAAGCGGTGACGCGTACATATCAGGTGTGCTTTACGGACTGCTGGCCCATGAAGGGGACTACCAGAAGGCGCTGGAGTGCGGCAACGCAATCAGTGCGCTGAAAAATACAATTCCCGGAGATCTGCTGAGTACGGATCTTGCGGAAATTGAAGGAATTATCCGGGAGCATAAGTCCACAGGCAGAATTTCGGAGATGGACAGGTAAAATACCGACAGAAATGCTGAAACGTTCAAATATTGTATGAATAATTATTTTTTGGATACAAATACTAGAAATACTTACAAACAATGCCAGAAACAATATTTTTGAACGGAGGACTTTTAGCATGAAAGCAACGGGAATTGTAAGAAGAATAGATGATTTGGGGCGGATTGTCATTCCGAAGGAAATCCGCAGAACACTGCATATCAGGGAATCAGACCCGCTGGAAATCTATACAGACAGAGAGGGGCAGGTTATTCTGAAGAAATATTCCCCCATTGGTGAGATGGCTACATTCGCCAGACAGTATGTGGAGAGTCTTGCACAGGTGTCGGGACATGCGGCTCTCATTGCGGACAGGGATCAGTTCATCGCGGCTGCGGGAGGTTATAAACAGCTTGTCAACAAGGCTGTCGGAAGACAGTTGGACGAAAAGGTGCATAACAGGGAGACAGTGATGGCGTCCAGAGGCGACAGAAACTTTATCAGTGTATGTGACGAGGGAGCCGAAGAATATCAGCATGAGGCCATTGCACCCATTTTGTGCGAGGGAGATATCATAGGAAGCGTGGTGCTGCTGCAGAACGACAACAAGGGCCGCATGGGCGAGGTAGAACAAAAACTGCTCCAGTCCGCCGCCACATTTCTGGGGCGCCAGATGGAACAATAAAAACAGGGGCGGGGCGTATTGCTTCGCCCTTAAACTACCTGATTCTTTCCGCTGTTTTTTCCCCTGTACAGCCGATCGTCAACGTTTCGAAGCAGTTCAGTTACATTTTCCGTATCTCCCTGCAGCAAACCGAAGGTCATAGTCACGCAGACAGACACATCATCATATTTGCATTCAGCTGAGCGGATATCATCCAGAATTTCCTTCAGAAGCAGCTTCGCACGGGTCAAGTCCATATTTTCAAAGACAAGAAGAAATTCCTCGCCGCCCCATCTGGAGGCAAAGCCGCTGCCGCGCATACGGCGGCGGAAAATTTCCGCCACCATCTTCAGTACCAGATCGCCACAGTCATGGCCGTAGGTGTCGTTTACCCGTTTGAAGTTGTCAATATCGCCCAGAGCAATGCAGAAGCTTGTCCCGTCCGAGGCTGCGTTCTTCACAAGCTGCCGGAGACGCTGATCGCCGGAACGGCGGTTGGCTAAGCCCGTCAGGGCATCCTGTTCTACCAGGTTGCGCAGGGAACGCTGCATGTTCTGGGTGGAACGTGCGATTTCACTGAGTTCATCGTTTCTGCGAAGCACCTCCGCGGGCAGGCTTGCGTTCAGGTTTCCGACAGAGACCTCCTTCAGGAAACCGCGAATCTGCATCAGCGCGGATGTAAAGCGGCGGGTGTAGAGAAAGATGAAACAGGAAACTACTATCATAAAAATAATATCGGCAATCACCAGCGGATAGATGGAGGCCCGGACGGAAGCGTCTACCTGGGCGGTTGGTTTGCCTACAAAGAGCATTCCCACCACGGCGCCATCGCTGTTGGCAAGGGGAGCATAGTAGGAAAAATAGGTAGTATTGTAGACCAGCATATTGGTGTAAAATTTTGCTTTGCCGGTTTCAAATACATCCTTCATAACGGTGGAAGACACACCGGATCCCACGATTCTTGCCTCATCTCCATCAAAAATGGTGGTAAGTATCCGGGTATCATGATAAAACAGGGTGATATCCAAATCGGTGTTCTGCTTGATGCGGTCTATCAGCGAGTAATCGCTGGTAAGATCGTAGCTGCCCTTGTACAGCCGATAACCGCCGTTTTCCGGCACAAGCTCATAATCACCGGGATAAAGAGCATCAAAGGAGGTGGTCAGGTTGAGGCATACATTTCGCAGTTCCGTTTCCACCTCAGTATACATGGCTTTGGTAAATATATGAGTGCCCAGCAGCAGGATGACGATTCCGAAGATCAGCAGCGGAATGATGCTGACTGATTGCAGAATATATGCTATTTTTCCCTTTTTTCCGGTTCTCATAAAAACACCTCACCTCGACAATCTTATAAACAGTATACTAATTTTGAGACAAGAAAGCAACGCTCCTTTACTTTTTTCGCTAATTTTATTATAATGTAATTACAGTTCAGCCATGGGGCAATGTCTGTAAAAGAAGACAGGGGGTTTGCTCATCAGGAGCAGTTTTACGGAATATTGTCATAGGGCATGACTGCTGGTAGAACCAAGGGCGATACATTTGGATATGGAGGCAGAAGGAATTGGGTATAGAAAACATCGAAGCGGTTTATCCGGTCGGCAGGCTTGACAGGTCGCTGCTGGTAGTGGGTGGGAATAAGCAGATGTATGAGTTCATAGGAAAATATATTTATTCTTCCTTGTATAAGATGGTGCTGGAAAAGGACGTGGACAGGCTGAAGGCGGCTGTTTCCCGCTGTGATATGCAGTGGGAAGCGCAGGGCGGTTCTCATGAGGATGTGGAGGAGTGCATTCATATTATTAATGAGAATGGGCAGTATGATACCTACATTGTCGTACTCCGCAGGGAAAAGGGCTTTGACGGCTATGAGGTCGAACTGCAGAACATCTCCGCAAACATCAGACAGATGGAGCAGCTTGGCGGTCAGGTAGGCATGCTGAGGGACTATCTTACGATATCGGGGAACACATTGTTTTCCTACCGTCCCGACGACGGATGGTTTAAACTGTTCTGGCTTGACTACGAGCAGCAGGTGGAGATTTGCAATATGCCCTTTGACCAGTGGCGGGAGCAGGTACTTCAGAAGGATATGGTGAACGGGACGGACAGGGAAACCTTTGAGTCTTTTTGTCAGGCTGTGAAAAATACGGAGCGTGAGCAGACGTATACTTTTAAAGGAACCATTCTGACCTGGGGGGAAAAGGAGGACACCTACAGGGTGAAATTTCTGCCCAGGATGTATACCGACCGGAAAAGGGTACTGGGAGTCTGGTCCATCATCAACGGACAGACGGGAAACCAGGTGGATGACTATGTACAGGGGAACTATCTGGATTCCATGACGAAGACGCTGAACAAGAAGGGTATCACGGAATACGCGGAAGCGGCGGTGGCAAAGGAAACCGGAGTGGCAGTCCTCATGATGGACATTGATAATTTCAAGAACATCAACGATACCTACGGGCATTTGTTTGGCGACGCGGTGATTACGGCCGTGGCAGATGTGATCAAGAAGGTGATTGGGAAGAGCGGTGTTGCAGGTCGTGTGGGCGGTGACGAGTTTATGGTTATCCTGGAGAACAAAGGGGATGAAATGGCCCTCAGAAACTATCTGCGCGGAATCAAGATGAATGTGGGCGCCCTGTTTTCGGAAAAGCTGGGGAATAACAAGATAACCTGTTCCATCGGCGTGTCCCGCAGCGGGGTGGATTCCGATAACTTCAGGGAACTGTATCAGATTGCCGACAAGGCGCTGTACCTGGCAAAGGAGAAAGGGAAGAACCGCTATATTATTTATAAGCCGGAAATGCACGGCGCTTTTCGGATCAGCGAAGGAGATGCTGATCTGACTGATATTAAGGAAGCTTTCTATTCTGAAAATGAGCTGTTTACCTTCAACCGCAGCCTTGCTAATCTGGTGCTGAAGGGAAGCGGGGAACTTTCCGGGGTTTTGGAGCATATGGCCCATGTACTGACAGTATCCAGAGTACTGGTGTTCTGGGGAGAGAAGAGGGAAGTAATCGGCGCTTATCCTCTGTCACTGAAGAAGAAAAAGTACAATGAGGACTGTTTTGAGCAGGAGGAGTACATGCAGCTGTTTCTGAACGATATGCTTCAGATCGGCAATGTACACAAGCTGGAATACACCATACCGGAGGCCCATCAGCTGTACAGCAAGAATAATGTCTGCAGTGTCCTGCAGCACTATCTGCGGGACAGCGAGGGCAACATAAACGGCTTTGTGTCGGTGGAGGAGTGCAGCCAGGTGAGAGGCTTTCCCAAGCTGGCGGTACAGATATTTAAGAGCATGTGCAAGGTTCTCAACGCTGTCCTGCTGCTGGAGGAAGCAGAGAAAAAGAAAGCTCTTGACAATTAAATTTGCACAGGACTATAATAGCGAAAAGAGAAAAATGCAGTGACGAAGAGAGTAGCTGTTTCAGGAAAGCTTCAGCGAGCCGGTGAGGGTGTGAGACCGGCGCCGGTAGAGGAACAGTGAAAATCACTTCTGAGCAGTCAGGACCAAAGGAAAGATGGCAAACCGCCTTCGAGTACCGGTAGCCCTGAACGGCGTTCCCCCGTTACGGGAAAGCATATAACTCCGCGGATGACAGCGGAACGTATGAGTGTAACAGGTGGTTACTGCGAAGTTAAGGCTTCGTCCTATTACAGGACGGAGCCTTTTATCATTGCAGCTGGGCGGCCTTGTACAGTCTGCAATGGGAATAACTGCCGGCAGCCGTCTGCGACGGGCAGCGGGACAGTTACAAATAAAGGCAATTAAATGAAAAAGAGAGGAAGGAAACATGTACAGACAGGTTGACAAAAATTTAAATTTTGTGGAGCGGGAGAAGGGAATCGAAAGGTTCTGGAAAGAAAACGATATTTTCAGAAAGAGCATGGACAACCGCAAGGACGGCCCTGTTTATACTTTCTATGACGGGCCGCCGACGGCCAACGGCAAGCCCCATATCGGCCATGTGCTGACCCGTGTCATCAAGGATATGATTCCCAGATACCGCACCATGAAGGGCTATATGGTGCCCCGTAAGGCGGGCTGGGATACCCACGGTCTGCCGGTGGAGCTGGAAGTGGAAAAGCTTCTGGGGCTGGACGGCAAGGAGCAGATCGAGGCATACGGTCTGGAGCCCTTTATCGACAAATGTAAGGAGAGCGTCTGGAAATACAAGGGCATGTGGGAGGATTTTTCCGGCACTGTGGGATTCTGGGCGGATATGGACGATCCTTATGTGACCTATCATGACGATTTTATTGAGTCCGAGTGGTGGGCGCTGAAAACCATCTGGGACAAGGGCCTGCTGTACAAGGGCTTCAAGATTGTTCCCTACTGCCCCCGCTGCGGAACGCCTCTTTCCGCCCAGGAGGTGGCCCAGGGCTATAAGACGGTGAAGGAGCGTTCTGCCATTGTGCGCTTCAAATGTGTGGGTGAGGATGCTTATTTCCTGGCCTGGACCACCACACCCTGGACACTGCCCTCCAACCTGGCCCTGTGTGTGAATCCGGAGGACACTTACTGCAAGGTGAAGGCTGCCGACGGCTATACCTACTATATGGCCCAGGCTCTGCTGGACACTGTTTTGGGCGGGTCCGCACAGAGCGCAAAGGAGGAGGCTTCCTCAGAGGAGAAGCCTGCCTATGAGATTCTGGAGACATACAAGGGAAAGGATTTGGAGTACAGGGAGTATGAGCCCCTGTTTGCCTGCGCGGGAGAAGCTGCGGCAAAGCAGAACAAAAAGGCCCATTTTGTCACTTGTGACAGCTATGTCACCATGTCGGATGGTACAGGCATTGTGCATATTGCTCCCGCCTTTGGTGAGGACGATGCAAACGTTGGCAGAAAATATGACCTGCCCTTTGTACAGTTTGTGAACGGCAAGGGGGAGATGACGGAAGAGACTGATTATGCCGGGCTGTTTGTGAAGAAGGCGGACCCTCAGATTTTAAAGGATTTGGAGGCGGGGGGCAAGCTTTTTGACGCACCCAAATTTGAGCATGATTATCCCCACTGCTGGAGATGTGACACTCCGCTGATCTATTACGCAAGAGAGTCCTGGTATATCAGGGAGACGGCGGTCAAGGAGGATTTGATCCGCAATAACAACACCGTGAACTGGATTCCGGAATCCATCGGCACAGGACGTTTCGGAAACTGGCTGGAAAATATTCAGGACTGGGCAATCTCACGGAACCGTTACTGGGGCACCCCGCTGAATATCTGGGAGTGCAGCTGCGGGCACCAGGAATGTATCGGCAGCCGGGCGGAATTGGCCAAGAAGGCAGGCAATCCCGATGCGGCAAAGGTGGAGCTGCACAGACCTTATATTGATGAAGTGACCTATACCTGCCCGGAATGCGGCGGCACAATGAAGCGGGTGCCGGAGGTGATCGACTGCTGGTTTGATTCCGGCGCCATGCCTTTTGCGCAGCATCACTATCCCTTTGAAAATAAGGAGCTGTTTGAGCAGCAGTTCCCGGCGCAGTTTATCTCCGAGGCGGTGGACCAGACCAGGGGCTGGTTCTATTCCCTGATGGCGGAGTCCACCCTGCTGTTTAACAAAGCGCCCTATGAGAATGTCATCGTGCTGGGCCATGTGCAGGATGAGAACGGCCAGAAGATGAGCAAATCCAAGGGCAATGCGGTGGATCCCTTTGAGGCGCTGGCAGCTTATGGCGCCGACGCTATCAGATGGTATTTTTACACCAGCTCCGCTCCCTGGCTGCCCAAGCGTTTTTCGGGCAAGATAGTGCAGGAGGGCCAGAGGAAAATTATGGGCACTCTGTGGAATACCTATGCCTTTTTCGTGCTGTATGCGGAGATTGACAGTTTCGACGCCACAAAGTATGCCCTGGAGTATGACAAACTGCCCATTATGGATAAATGGCTCCTCTCCAGGCTGAACACTGCCGTGAAGACGGTGGATGAAAACCTGGATAAGTACCGTATTCCGGAGGCTGCTGCAGCGCTGGAAGACTTCGTGGACGAGATGAGCAACTGGTATGTGCGCCGCAGCCGCGAGCGCTTCTGGGCAAAGGGCATGGAGCAGGATAAGATCAACGCCTACATGACACTGTACACTGCGCTGGCCACCATCTGCAAGGCTGCCGCGCCCATGATTCCCTTTATGACGGAGGATATTTACCAGAACCTGGTGCGGAGCATCGATGGGGATGCGCCGGAGAGCATTCATCTCTGTGATTTCCCTGTGGCGGAGGAGAAATATATTGACAAAAAGCTGGAGGAGGACATGGCGGAACTGCGGGACGCGGTCACCATGGGCCATGCCTGCCGCGAGGATGCGGGCATCAAGAACCGTCAGCCGGTCAGCAGAATGTATATCAAGGCAGATTATAAGCTGGATGATTTTTACACGGATATTATCAGAGGCGAGCTGAATGTGAAGGAGGTAGTGTTCACGGATGATGTGAGGGCCTTTACTTCCTATGTCTTTAAACCCCAGCTTCGCACGGTGGGGCCTAAGTACGGCAAGCTGCTGAACGGTATCCGGAACGCCCTTGGTTCCCTGGACGGAAATGCCGCCATGGATGAACTGAATGAAAAGGGCGTGCTGACCCTGGACGTAGAAGGTACGGCAGTGGAACTGACAAGAGAGGATCTGCTCATCGATACGGCAAAGCGGGAAGGCTATGTGACCCAGGAGGATAACCGAATGACGGTGGTGCTGGACACCAACCTGACAGAGGAGCTGATCGAGGAGGGCTTTGTCTACGAGATTATCAGCAAGATTCAGACCATGCGCAAAGATGCCGGTTTTGAGGTCATGGATCACATCCGGGTTTCCCTGAACGGAAACGAGAAGCTGTCCGCCCTGGCCCGGAAGAACAGCGAGGCTGTCTGCGGCAAGGTGCTGGCTGAGGAGCTGACTGAAGGCGCTGAATTCGCGGTTTCAAGGGAATGGAACGATGTCAATGGGGAAAAGGTGCTGATTGCCATAGAAAAGGTTTGAAAACAACAGGGAAGCTATGGTAAAATAGATTTGTTACATTTCAAAAAGGAGATTATCACATGAAAAATATGATGCACAAAAACATGACAGAAAAAGCGGTGACTGAGAAGTCGGCAGCGGACAAAACAGTCTCGGAGAGACCGGCGTTTAATAAGGATCTTTTTAAGAGAAGCGTGGTTTACAATATCAAGACACTGTACCGCAAGGACATAGAGGAGGCGACGCCCCAGCAGGTATTCCAGGCGGCATCTCTTGCCATAAAGGATCAGATTATGGACAACTGGATTGATACCCAGAAGGCGTATGAGAAGCAGGATCCTAAGATGGTCTATTATATGTCCATGGAGTTTTTGATGGGGCGCGCTATGGGTAACAATATCATCAATCTGCAGGCTTCTGCCCCCGTGAGGGAAGCGTTGAAGGAGCTTGGCATGGATCTGAATGTAGTGGAGGATCAGGAGCCGGACGCCGGGCTTGGCAACGGCGGACTTGGCAGACTTGCCGCCTGCTTCCTTGACTCTCTGGCGACCCTGGGTTACCCGGCGTATGGATGCGGTATCCGCTACCGGTATGGTATGTTCAAGCAGCAGATTAAGGACGGCTATCAGGTGGAGGTGCCCGACAACTGGCTGGAGAACGGCAATCCCTTCGAACTGCGCAGGCCTGAGTACGCGAAAGTTGTAAAATTCGGCGGACATGTCTCCATACACAGTGATGAGAACGGAAACAGCCGCTTTGTACAGGAGGACTATCAGGCAGTGAGGGCCATTCCCTTTGATCTGCCTATTGTGGGCTACGGCAACGGCATTGTCAACACGCTTCGTATCTGGGATGCGGAGCCCGTGGATGGCTTCCAGCTGGATTCCTTTGACAAGGGCGATTACCAGAAGGGCTGTGGAGCAGGAGAACCTGGCCAGGAATATCGTGGAGGTGCTTTATCCCAACGACAACCACTATGCAGGCAAGGAGCTGCGCTTAAAGCAGCAGTATTTCTTTATCTCCGCGTCTGTGCAGGAGGCGGTGGAGAAGTATCATGCGCAAGCACGACGATATTCACAAGTTCCATGAGAAGGTGACCTTCCAGCTCAACGATACCCATCCGACAGTGGCAGTGCCCGAACTGATGCGTATTCTGCTGGACGATTACAATCTCAGCTGGGATGAGGCATGGGATATCACCACCCGCACCTGTGCCTACACCAACCATACAATTATGTCCGAGGCGCTGGAGAAGTGGCCCATCGACCTGTTCCAGAGGCTTCTTCCCAGGATTTATCAGATTGTGGAGGAAATCAACCGTCGTTTCATTCTGCAGCTGGAGGAGAAGTATTACGGCGGCGAGGTACAGGACAAGATTTCCAAAATGGCTATTCTGTACAACGGACAGGTGAGGATGGCGCATATGGCAATCATTGCGGGCTACTCTGTAAACGGCGTGGCAAGGCTTCATACCGAAATCTTAAAGCATCAGGAGCTGAAGGATTTTTATGAACTGTATCCTGAGCGTTTTAACAACAAGACCAACGGTATTACCCAGAGGAGATTTCTGCTCCATGGCAATCCGCTGCTGGCTGACTGGGTGACCTCCAAAGTAGGGGACGGCTGGATCCGGGATTTGCCTCAAATTGAGAAATTAAAGGGATTGGCGGATGACAAAAAAGCCCGGAAGGAGTTCATGGATATCAAGTATCAGAACAAGCTGCGTCTGGCAAAATATATCAAGGAGCACAATGGCGTTGAGGTAGACCCCAATTCTATCTTTGACGTACAGGTAAAGCGTCTCCACGAGTACAAGAGACAGCTGCTGAACATCCTGCATGTGATGTATCTGTACAACGAGCTGAAGGCGAATCCCGATATGGAGTTCTATCCCAGAACCTTTATTTTCGGCGCAAAGGCGGCGGCAGGCTACCGCAATGCGAAGCTGACCATCAAGCTGATCAACTCCGTGGCGGATGTGGTCAACAATGACGCCTCCATCGGCGGCAAGATCAAAGTGGTATTTATTGAGAACTACAATGTGTCCAATGCGGAGATTATTTTTGCGGCAGCGGATGTGTCCGAGCAGATTTCCACTGCCAGCAAGGAGGCCTCCGGCACCGGCAACATGAAGTTTATGCTGAACGGCGCCCTGACGCTGGGAACCATGGACGGTGCAAACGTGGAGATTGTGGAAGAGGTAGGGCAGGAGAACGCGTTTATCTTCGGTCTCTCCTCTGATGAGGTTATCCGGTTTGAAAATCAGGGCGGATACAACCCCATGGATATATACAACAGCGACAGTGACATTCACCGGGTACTGGATCAGCTGATTGACGGAACCTATTCCTCTGACAGGGAGCTGTTCCGCCCGCTGTACAACTCCCTGCTGAACACCCTGAGCACCTCAAAGGCGGATACCTACTTTATTCTGAAGGATTTCAAGGCCTATGCGGAGGCGCAGAAAAAGGTGGAAGCGGCGTACCGCAATACAGAAGAGCTGGGCGAAGAGCGCCATCCTGAATGTGGCATGCTCCGGCAAGTTTACCTCCGACAGAACCATTCAGCAGTATGTGGATGAAATCTGGCATCTGGACAAGGTGACATTGTAATCGGAAGATAACGAGGCGGCTTTCCGAAAGGGGGGACGCCTCCTGAGCTTTATTTATCTTATAGGAAGTTTCATCGCAGCCGAAATGCCGCTTTGCGGTACTTTTTTGCAGGGGCGCAAAAGGAGATTAAGAGGAGGAAGTATATGATAGAGTTATTACAGGGCGGGGCCTATCTGGTTAACGGAGAGGACATTATTCCCGATGGGCCGGATGCAGCGGCGGAGATTATGAAAAAAGGCGGCTGGGGAGTCACAAAGGCGAATGCGGCAAAGAAGACCATAGCTTATGGCATTCTGGAGAGCCATAACGTTTCCGGCGATATGGACAGGCTGAAAATCCGCTTTGACAAGCTGACCAGCCATGATATTACCTTTGTGGGCATCATCCAGACGGCGAGGGCATCGGGACTTGAAAAATTTCCCATGCCCTATGTGCTGACCAACTGCCACAATTCCCTGTGTGCGGTGGGCGGCACCATCAATGAGGATGACCACATGTTTGGACTGACCTGTGCCAAAAAGTACGGCGGCGTCTATGTGCCCCCTCATCAGGCTGTCATTCATCAGTATGCAAGAGAGATGCTCGCCAAAGGCGGCGCCATGATTCTGGGTTCTGATTCTCACACCCGCTATGGCGCACTGGGCACCATGGCTGTGGGTGAGGGAGGACCTGAACTGGTAAAGCAGCTGCTGAAGCAGACCTATGACATCAGTATGCCGGAGATAGTGGGCGTGTATCTGACTGGTGCGCCCGTAAAGGGCGTCGGCCCGCAGGACGTGGCTCTGGCGATTATCGGCGCCGTATTCGAAAACGGCTATGTGAAAAATAAGGTGATGGAGTTTGTGGGACCCGGCGTTGCCTCCTTAAGCGCGGATTTCCGTATCGGCATCGACGTGATGACCACGGAGACCACTTGCCTGTCCTCCATATGGAAGACGGACAAGGAGATTGCGGATTTCTATGAGATTCATGGGCGCGGGGAGGATTACAGGGAACTGAATCCCGGAAGGATTGCTTATTATGACGGCCTGATTAAGGTTGACCTGTCCAAGGTGCGCCCCATGATCGCAATGCCCTTCCACCCCAGCAACACCTATACCATAGAGGAGCTGAACGCAAACCTCATGGACATCTTGGATGAGACGGAGAAGCGGGCTCAGATAAGCCTGGACGGTGCCGTGGACTTTACGCTGAAGGACAAGGTAAAGAACGGAAAATTTATGGTAGACCAGGGGATTATCGCAGGCTGTGCGGGCGGCGGATTCGAGAATATCTGTGCTGCAGCGGATATCTTAAAGGGAAGCAGCATCGGTTCAGACGGCTTTACTCTGAGCGTATATCCGGCATCCATGCCGATATATATGGAACTGATTAAGAACGGCTGCGCGGCAGCTATTCTGGAGACAGGCGCTGTGATGAAGACGGCATTCTGCGGTCCCTGCTTTGGGGCAGGCGATACCCCGGCAAACAACGCTTTCAGCATCCGCCACTCCACCAGAAACTTCCCCAATCGGGAGGGCTCCAAGCTGCAGAGCGGGCAGATTTCCTCTGTGGCGCTGATGGACGCAAGATCCATTGCGGCAACTGCGGCAAACAGGGGCGTGTTGACTCCTGCTACGGAATTTGACGGTGAGCTTGGTAAGTATAAATATCATTTTGACAGTAAAATTTATGAAAACCGCGTGTTTGATTCCCATGGTGTGGCAGAGCCTGATACGGAGATTCAGTTCGGGCCGAACATCAAGGACTGGCCTGAGATGGGAGCGCTTCCCGAGAACCTCGTGCTGAGGGTAGTAAGCGAGATACATGACCCTGTGACTACCACAGACGAACTGATTCCCTCCGGCGAGACGTCTTCCTACCGCTCTAATCCTCTGGGGCTTGCGGAGTTTACCTTGAGCAGAAAGGACCCGGAATACGTGGAGAGGGCAAAGGTAATGCGCAGTTTGGAAGAAGAGCGCAGGAAGGGAGGACATCCCTGCCATGTGATGCCGGAAATCAAGGAAGTCATGGGGGTTATCAAGAGCAGCTTTCCGGAGGTGAGCCATATGAATACCGGCTTTGGATCAACGATTTTCGCGGTGAAGCCGGGTGACGGATCCGCCAGGGAGCAGGCGGCCTCCTGCCAGAAGGTGCTGGGGGGCTGGGCCAACATTGCCAACGAGTATGCCACAAAGCGGTATCGCTCCAATCTGATTAACTGGGGTATGCTGCCCTTTGTAATCAAGGAGGGAGAACTGCCCTTTAAAAATCTGGATTACCTGTTTATTCCGGGCATTCAGAAGGCTGTGCAGGAAAAAGCTGATGTGATTACCGCGTATGTGGTAAAAAATGATACAATGACATCTGCGTCATTAAAGAAATTCGAACTGAGCCTGGGCGAATTGACTGATGAGGAAAGACAGATTATTTTAAAGGGCTGTCTGATTAATTATAACAAGGTGTGAAGTTTGGAGAAAGGAATAATATATGGAATTTAATAAAGCTGTTTCCAATCCCATGCTTGTGGGATGTATTGAGCTGATGAAGGCGGAAGATACGCCGGATCACCGCAATATGTTTGTAACGGAGCTGACAAAGGCGTTATTCCAGGCTCCTGCCATCATTGACCCGGAGCCTGCGGCGGATGAGGAAGGCAATCTGACTGTAGCACCCGGAAGCAGGGTGCAGTTTCCCATGCTTGCAACGCCGGATGGAAAAAGGTTTTTTATGGGCTTTACCGATCCGGGCGAGTACCGGAAATGGGTGGAAAAAAACAAGGAGCTGCCCACCTTTTCCCTGAAGTTTGACGATTATGCAAACATGCTTCTGCGCCGTGATCCCCAGGGAAACGAGTGCCCTGCCCTGGGGTTTGTCATCAATCCCATGGGAGCGAATGTGATTGTACCAAAAGAGATGGTAGCCGGAATGATGGCGGCGCGGGTGGCGCAGGCCCGGCAGATGGCGGCAAAGAAGGCAGGAATCCCTCTGCCGATACAGAAAGCGCCGGCACAAGGAACGTCCGGGCCGGGGATGGGCTCCGGCATGCCGGAACAGCCGGAATAGATTGCGGCTAAAGTTAATTGAAAAAGTGTCGATATATTATATACAGGAAGCGGTTGGCCAACTGTCACCGAGTATATAATGTAATGACCACGGATGGTGTTTGAATGGGAAGCAGATATTCCCATCAGATGCCATCTTTTTGTTTTGGTAAGCTGACGAGCGCCGGGATAGTGGAAAAACGAAAGGATGTAAATTGAGAATTGATTCCAGTGCAGTAGGAATGGAATCCGCCAGAAGCTACAAAGCTTCCAATACAACAGTCAGGAGATTCGCGATAACGGATTATCAGCAGGGCCTGACACAGGGTAATAATGCTCTGAATGCCGCCATTGGCGGCAACACGGGAAACACCGGAAATGCAGAGGAAAACACCACGGAGGAAGGGAAGAAAACGAATGCTGCCACGCTCCAGGACTGGCAGACAAGATTCCAGGCCACTACCTCCAACGTATCTATACGCAGTTCGGTAAGCCAGACTTATGCGGATATCAGGCAGCAGACCATACGCTACATATTTGATTTGCTGTTTGCCGCAAGAAGGAATCGTCTGGGCAAGTGGATGCAGGAGAACGGTATTGAAACCGGAGCGTCTCAGGCCGTGGGAACAAACGGGGCGAACGTGAATGCCGCTTCGGGAAACGGCAGTAACGGCAACGAGATGTACTATCAAAACGGTTTTTTGATGATGAAACCTCTAACGCTGGTGACCAATATGAAGGTTTTAAGCCTGGGCCAGGAGACTTATTTTGAGGAGTCGGAAAGCACTTCCTTTTCCACTACAGGCACGGTGAAAACAGCAGATGGAAGAGAGATTAATTTTAATGTGAATGTTGGCATGAGCCGGGAATTCCAGGAGTACTACCGTGAGGATCTTGAGCTTGCTTCTTTCTCCTTCTGCGATCCTCTTGTGATCAACCTGGACACAGATGTGGCACAGCTGGAGGACCAGACCTTCTATTTTGATATTGACGGCGATGGAGAGCAGGATGAGGTATCACAGCTGGGAGCCGGAAGCGGGTATCTTGCCCTGGATAAAAACGGAGATGGCATCATTAATGACGGTAAGGAGCTGTTCGGCACAGCCAGCGGCAACGGTTTTGCGGATTTGGCAAAGTACGATGAGGACGGCAACGGCTGGATTGATGAGAATGATGCCATCTGGGATAAGCTGAAGATTTGGACAAAGGACGAGAACGGGAAGGATGTACTGTACAGCCTTGCGGAAAAGGGAGTGGGGGCTATCTGCCTGCAGAATACAGCCACGGATTTCACCCAGAAGGGGGCTGGCGGACAGACACTGGGAGCCATCCGCAATACGGGAGTGTTCCTGTACGAGAACGGAAATGTGGGAACCGTGCAGCATGTGGATGTTGCAAAATATGAGAAGCAGGCCTGATGAAACAAAAAATATAAAATAGTTAAAAAACAGAACGTATAGAAAACATGCTATGCGTTCTGTTTTTATGTGAAGCTGTCTGCATATTTCCTTTTGATTCGGGAAAAATGATTGTGAAGGAGCAGTTCTTACAATGTATTTTCAGCGGAAAAGGAAGGAAAGCAGCCATGAAGAGAAATAGAAAAGACAATGCAAAGAAGGAAAGAATTATCATGCTTGCCTCATCAGCCTTTGTGCTTACGGCACTGACAATGACGGGTATTTACATGCAGGCGGGGGATGAAAAGTCACAGGATAACGGATATACTTTGGACTTTACATCCATGGAAGAAAATGCAGAGAGCAAAAGCAGGGAGATAGCCCGGAATACTCCCGGGATTGAGGATTCCGAGAAGAACTTTGACAAGATAGTCGACGAGAGCCTCAATCTGGAGGACGATCTGGACTATATGCCGCTGGAAGCAGGATCGGGCAATATAGAAATCCCCGGGATAACCACCGTGCTGGGCGAGGAACCTGTAATTGAGGAAGAACCACCGAAGGCAGAGGAAGCGCCTAAAGCAGAAACACCTAAAGCAGAAGCGCCCTCAAATACAGAAGCGCCCTCAGATATGGAAGAACCAGAAGCAGAAGGAGCGCCCCAGGCGGAAATAAGTGCGGAACAGCCGGGGACAGAACAGGCAAATACAGAGCCTATAATCCCGGAGCAGGCGGATGTGGAGCAGGCAGCGGGAGAAATCAGCGGGCCGGATCTGCATTTTGCAGAGAGTGACGGACTGCTCCGGCCGCTGGAGGGTGAGGTGTTGATTCCCTTCAATATGAGCGGCAGCGAGTATTTCTCAACTCTGGAGGAGTATAAGTACAATCCGGCACTGATGCTGGCGGCCCAGGAAGGGACCTCCGTGTTCGCCTGTGCGGCGGGTAAGGTCATTGATATTTTCCAGGATTCAGAAATCGGACAGGCCGTTACCATGGATTTAGGGGATGGTTACCGGCTTACCTACGGACAGCTTAAGGGGCTTAATGTTGCCCTGAACAGCTATGTCGGCGCAGGGGATATGATTGGTTCGGTTGCGGCTCCTACCAAATACTATTGTGTCGAGGGAGCAAATCTTTATTTGCAGCTGACATTGAACGGGGAACCTGTGGATCCGGAAATCCTGTTCCGGTAAGGAGGATAAGGAAGTCAATGTATATAGTCGGCGGAACTGTTAAGACCATGGCGGGAGAGGACATCCCTGAAGGATGTATTCATGTCGTGGACGGAAAAATTGCAGAGATTGGGAGGCGGGATGAAATAGCAGTTCATCCCGCTGCTCATGAGAGGGTACTGGAAATTGAAAACGGCTTGATTATGCCCGGTATCATAGAGGCTCACTGCCATATGGGTATCACAGAGGAGAAAAAGGGTATGGAGGGTGACGACTGCAATGAGACAGTCAACCCAATAACGCCCTGGCTCCGGGCGGTTGACGCGATTAACACCATGGACGCCGCTTTTGACGATGCTGTGCGGGCAGGAATCACTTCGGCCATGATAGGCCCCGGCAGTTCAAACGTGGTAGGCGGGCAGTTTGCGTTTTTGAAGACCAAAGGCCGCAGAATCGATGATCTGATTGTGAAAGCGCCTGCTGCAATGAAAGTGGCCTTCGGGGAAAACCCAAAGGTGAATTATTCGGGGCAGGGGAAAAGTCCGGCCACCAGAATGGCAATTGCGGGAATGCTGCGGGAGGAACTGACCCGGGCCGCAGAATATGCCCGGAACAAAAGGGAGGCGGAGAAAAAAGGAGAGTACTTTGAGCAGGATTTTCAGCTGGAGTGCTGGCTGCCGGTGCTGAACCGGGAAATCCCCATCAAGGCCCATGTGCATCGGGCGGATGATATTTTTACGGCGATCCGCATCGCCAAAGAGTTTAATCTGCGTATGACGCTGGATCACTGCTCAGAAGGACACCTGATAGCAGAGGAACTGGCGGCAGAAGGCTTTCCTGCCATTGTTGGACCTGATTTGGCCAGCCGGAGTAAAATTGAGGTGCAGAATATGGCGTTTAAGACGGTGGGAATTTTAAACAGGGCAGGGGTCATGACGGCAGTGACCACAGACCACCCTGTGTCACTGATTGCCTCGCTGCCGCTCTGTGCAGGACTGGCGGTGAAGTCGGGACTGCCGCTGGAGGAGGGCTATCGCGCCATAACGATTTATGCCGCAAAGATATGTGGCGCGGCAGACCGGGTTGGCAGCCTTGAGGTGGGAAAAGATGCGGACATAGCTATCTTTACCGGTAACCCCATGGAAATCTTCACAGAGACTCTGTACACAATCATAGACGGAAAAATTGTTTATGAGCGTGAAGCGCATTAGTCCGTTTCCTGCTTTTTACCGATTGTGTTTCTCGTGTTTTACTGGTATAATGTCCACGAAAGCAAGGAGCAATGCAAATGGAGGAAGGCGTGAAAAAATGCGGGAAACTCAAACTTTTTCTGCTCTTATGTCTGACGGCGGGGATTTTGTCCGGCTGTGGGGAAGTGCAGGGACAGGGAGAGATTGAGGATAATAATATTGTAAAAAATCCATATGCGGGTGCCGTCAGCATGGAGGGTACCCCGGTGATAGATTATGCAGTTCCCCGGCTGCTGCCGAATATTCTGGTGGACACAAGAGGGTATTCTGCCGGTGATGAGAAGGTTGCGGCGGTTAAGGGCAGAAGGCTGCCGGAGGAGTTCGGTGTGGTGAATGCATTGACCGGAGAAGAAGTTTACAGGGGAGCGGTGGAGGAGATTGTCTACCACGATGAACTGGGCATCTACTCCGGCTGTTTGGACTTCAGCGATTTCCGGCAGAAGGGAATTTTTTATGTGAAATGTGACATTATCGGCTGTTCTACCTCCTTTGAAATTCAGGAGAAGCGATATGCCCGTTTGTTTGCTGAAGTCTACGGGGGACTGTCGGACAGCATCAGGGAACGCAGCATTACCCTGCAGGAAGCTGTTGATCTGCTGGAAGCATATGAGTGGTATGCCGATATTTTTCCGGACGAGGATGGAGATGATGCTCCCGATGTCCTGAAGGAACTGAGGGGCTGGGTTTCCTACATGGAAGAAGGCGGTGTGGATGAAGAGGACGAGGCGCTGTATGCGGCGTTTCTGGCAAAGTTCAGTTATCTCTACCAGAAGTTTGACCGGGGATACGCCACGGACTGTCTGAAGCGCGCGTCCACGGTGTTCGGCCAGGCCAAGGCAGCCATTGGCAGGGATGCGGATACTTTTTTTGCCCTGACCGAGCTGTATCGCGCAACCGGACGATATACATACCGGCAGCAGATTACAGACTACAAGAGCTTTTTCGAGGACAACAGCAGTTATCTGGAGGAGAGATCTTACCTTTACGCCGCCATGACTTATATTGCCACCAGACAGAAGGTGGATATGGAGCTGTGTAAGAATTTTATGGGAAATCTGATGGATCGGGCGGAAGAAATTTCGAAGCACTGCGGGGATATGACTCATCCCGTTGCAGCAAGAAACAATGGTTCAGCAGATTTGTTGAAAGGTGCGGTGGGACTGTCATGTGCCAACTATATTATGAATAATTATCAATATACGGGAGTTATGGAAGATTTTATACATTACCTCATGGGGCGGAATCTGGAGTCTGTCTGTTTTTATGAAAACGGGGAGGACAGGAGCAGTTATCTGCTGCTTTTTGCGCAGTTGGCAGCACTTCATGAGGCTGCTCAATAATTGTCTGTGACACCAGGTGCAGCATGACGGGAAGTATGGATAAATTCAGAAGGGGAAAGGATTGTAAAAATATGAAGGTTGTGGTTCTGGCTGGGGGAACCAGCACGGAGCGGGATGTGTCCTTAAGCTCCGGAAGCATGATTTACAAGGCAATGAAGGAGAACGGACATCAGGCAGTACTGCTGGATGTTTATCTGGGGTATGAGGGAGAAACGGAGGACATCTTTCGGCGGGATGTAGACTGGGCGGCTGAAATAGGCGATATCAGTGAGAAAAACCCCGACCTGGAGGAAATCAGGGCTCTGCGCAGGGATGGAGGGAAGAGCTTCTTCGGTCCCAATGTGCTGAAAATCTGCGGGGAAGCGGATTGTGTGTTCCTGGCGCTGCATGGGGCAAACGGCGAGGATGGCAAGATTCAGGCATGCTTTGAACTGTTGGGCATTCCCTATACGGGAACGGATTTTGTCAGTTCAGCCATGGCTATGGATAAGGGAATCACCAAGGATATATTCAGGGCGTACAATATTCCTACACCTGAGGGAATCCGCCTGAAAAAGGGGGAGACAGAGAAGAGAAAAGTACCTTTTCCCTGTATTGTCAAGGCCTGCTGCGGGGGATCCAGTGTAGGAGTCTGTATTGCCCGGAGTGAGGAAGAATACGGAGCGGCAAAGGAAGAGGCCTTCCGGTATGACGACGAGGTAATTGTTGAGCAGTACATAGAGGGCAGAGAATTCTCGGTGGGCGTAATGGACGGGAAGGCGCTTCCCGTCATTGAGATAGCGCCCAAAGTGGGATTTTATGATTACAAAAACAAATATCAGGCGGGCAGTACCGTGGAGACCTGTCCCGCAGAACTGCCGGAGGAGAAGACGGCGGAGCTCCAGGGGATTGCAGAGCAGGTGTTTCAGGCACTGCGCCTGAAAAATTATGCCAGGATGGATTTCAGGATGAGTCACGAGGGAGAGGTATTCTGCTTAGAGGCGAATACACTGCCCGGGATGACCCCCGTTTCTCTGCTTCCCCAGGAGGCGGCTGCGGTGGGAATGGATTTTCCTGCGCTGTGTGAGAAGATTTTGCAGAAAGGCGTGGAAGGAAAATGAATTTATCGGTCAGAGAAATTGCCGAAGCCTGCAGGGGAAAGCTGGTATTGCAGGGGAAAATAGAAGACGACACATGTGTCAGTTCTTTGGTGATTGACTCCCGAAAGGTCGAGAACGGGGGGGTATTTGTAGCTGTGCCGGGAGAACGGGTGGATGGGCACAGATTCGTCAGTCAGGTATTTGAGGCCGGCGTATGTCTTGCTGTGGTACAGAAGGCGCCGGAGCAGGTGCAGGAGGAGACAGGTACGGACTGCTCCCGATGGGGCAGTTATGTGCTGGTGGAGGAATCCCTGCAGGCCCTGAAGGACATAGCGGAGTATTATAGGAGAAAGCTGGACATACGCATTGTGGGAATTACTGGCAGTGTGGGAAAGACCAGCACAAAGGAATTTGTTGCCGGGGTACTGTCGGAAAAGCTGAAGGTGCTGAAAACAGAAGGCAATTTTAACAATGAGATCGGAGTTCCCCTGACGCTGCTGCGCATCCGGGAAGAGCATGAGGCTGCTGTGGTGGAGATGGGAATCAGCGATTTTGGAGAGATGCACAGGCTAAGCAAGATGGTTCGACCTGATATTTGTGTCATAACTAACATAGGACAGTGTCATCTGGAGAATTTAAAGACCAGGGATGGCATACTGAGGGCGAAGTCAGAGATATTTGACTTTATGGCAGAGGATGGTGAAATCTGTCTGAACGGGGAAGATGATAAATTAAGCGCCCTGACGGAAGTGAAGGGCCGCAAGCCTCACTTTTTCGGACTGGGCGGGAATTCGGCGGAAGAGGTTACGGCAGCAGGCATTGAGAGCCATGGATTGTGGGGGAGCGATGCGGTGCTGCGGTTTCGTCTGTCCGGAAAGCCTAAGAGTGTGGATAAAATCGCCGGGATTGATTCTGCTGCCGATGACATGGAGGTGGACCGGACGGAAGCATCGGGAATAGCTGCAGATACGGCTGAGCTGTCAGTGCATGTTCCGCTCCCTGGAACTCATATGGTTCTGAATGCGGCAGCGGCTGCGTGTGTAGCAGTGCTGTTTGGGCTTTCCCATCAGGAGATTGCCAGGGGTATCGCCGGGATAGCCCCTGTCAGCGGGCGCAACAATTTGATTCGCCTTTCAAGGTATACCCTGATTGACGACTGCTATAATGCAAATCCCGGGTCCATGCGGGCGGCCATCGATTTGCTGGCTATGGCGGATACGGAGAAGGTTGCCATACTGGGCGACATGTTTGAACTGGGTGAGAATTCTGACGCACTGCACGCAGGGGTAGGCGAGTATGCCGCGGCGGCAGGCATTGACAGGATAATCTGTGTGGGTGAGAATTCCCGGCATACTTTTTGGGCAGCGGCAGACCATGCCGAAGAGACAACGCATATTATACACTTCCCCGACCGGGAAGCGCTGTTAAGGGCATTGGAAGAGAAACAGGAGGAATATATTCCCGGAGGAAGTACGGTACTTATCAAGGCATCCCACGGCATGGAGTTTGCCGGAGTGCTGGAATTTCTGAAGGAGAAGGGAGAATAAGCCCCGCAGTAAAAAAATATCAGGCTTCTGGGAAATATTCTTTCTTCAGTGCAAAGTATCTGTCTCTGATGATGCCCAAAACATAATTGCCCAGATTTTTTCTGGTGTCCTTATCCAGTTGTTCCGGATAGATGGGCTGACCGAAGTCGATGACTACGGTAGTTTTTTTGACTTTGGGCAGATGTTCCTCGAAAACCTGCGCCGTGTTTACCAGAGTCAGGGGCACAATGGGGACGCCGCCCTTTTCGGCAATCTTAAAGCTGCCTTCTTTAAAGGGCAGAAAGGTATCGTTTACCTTATTGCGGGTGCCTTCGGGGAAGATACACAGGGAATAACCGTTTTTGACCTCTTCCACACCGATGAGGATGGTCTTTAGACCTTCCCTGATATTATCGCGGTCAAGAAACAGGCAGTGTATATTTTTCATCCAGAGAGAGAGGATGGGAGCCTTTTTCATCTCCACCTTTGCCACATAGCCCGTGACACGGGGAAAAAGAGTGCAGGTCAGCACAATGTCAAAAAAGCTGCGGTGATTGCCTACATACAGGACAGCGGTATCCGTGGGAATATTCTCCCGGCCCTTTACGATGACTTTTGTGCCGGCCAGGGCGGTAATGCAGCGGAATCCCCAGGACACCAGAGCCATGGAACTTCGGGCCTTCAGCTGTGGATTGAATTTTCCGATAATCCATTCCGCAAAGAGAACGGGAAGGGAAAAAATCAAATAGAGAACCAAATACAGGACAATCACAATAAAACGAATCATATGATAACCTCACACCGAACAGCTATGTAATAATTACATCCATGTAATAATTACATACAGTCTAGCATAAATATAAGCAAAAGTAAAAAGGTTTATGCGAGGCGACATTGAAAAAGAGACAGATTGCAATGAGGTGCTTACTGTGCCTGCTTGCGGCGGCATCTGTGCTGCTGTCGGGCTGCACCTATTTAAGCGATGAGAAAATCAAACTGCGGGACCTGGATTTTACGGTTCTCAGCGAGGAAAAGATTCCGGAGGAGCTTAAGAGCATTATAGAAGAAAGAAAAAGTGTTCCGTTTCAGATTACCTACACGGACAATGTGAATCTGTACATATGTGTTGGTTACGGAGAGCAGAAAACCGGCGGATACAGTATTGCTGTGGAGGAACTGTATCTGACGGACAGCAGCATTTATGTAAACACCAGCCTTCTCGGACCGGATGCGTCGGAAAAGAACAGCAAAACGCCATCCTATCCCTATATTGTACTAAAGACTGAATTCCTGGAACAGACCGTGATTTTTGAATAGACGTGATACGCAGGAGCTTCCCGCTGCCAGGGGAGCTTTTGTATTGCCCGCATACCTAAAATGAGCTATAATAAACGCAGAGTATATTCAAGCGCCGTGGGAGGTACTTATGCTGCTAATCAAAAACGGATACATGATAGACCCTAAATCGGGCTGGGACGGAAATTATGATATTTTGATTGAGAAGGATACTATTGTAAAAATCGGTAAGAGGCTGGAGGTACCTGAGGGCAAATGCCGGGTGCTGGATGCAGAGGGGCTTTTGATCGCCCCGGGACTGGTGGATGTGCATGCGCATTTCCGGGAGCCAGGTTTTACCGAAAAGGAAGACATTGACACAGGGGCGGCGGCCGCCGCCAGGGGCGGATTTACCAGCGTGGTTCTCATGGCCAACACCAGGCCTCCCGTGGATAACCGGGAGACCCTGGAATATGTGACAAGGCGGGGGGCACAGACAGGTATCCATGTGTATACCTGTGCCAATGTGACAATAGGTATGCAGGGAAAGGAACTGGCGCCCATGCGGGAACTGGCGGAAGCGGGAGCGGTGGGTTTTACCGACGACGGCATTCCTATAATGGATGAAGGGATAGTGCGCAGCGCCATGAAGAATGCGGCGGCCCTGGATATGCCTGTAAGCTTTCATGAAGAGAACCTGGCGCTGATAGAAAACAACGGCGTCAACCGGGGCAGGGCAAGCGAATATTTCGGTATCGGCGGTTCCCCCAGGGAGGCGGAGTTTACCATGGTGGAGCGGGATCTGCAGATTGCGCTGGAGACAGGGGCAAATATCGATATTCAGCACGTCAGCGCCAGAGAGACCGTGGAATTGATACGCAGGGCCAAAGAAAAAGGCAGGAACATCCACGCCGAGGCAACACCCCACCATTTTACCCTGACGGAGGAGGCGGTCATCAAATACGGCACTCTTGCGAAGATGAATCCGCCTCTGCGGGAGGAAGCGGACAGACAGGAGATTATCAGAGGGCTTGTGGACGGTACTATCGACTTGATTGCCACGGATCATGCCCCGCACACAGCGGAGGAGAAGGCAAAGCCCATAACCGAGGCGCCCAGCGGTATCATCGGGCTTGAGACGGCGCTGGCGCTGGGGATTACAGAGCTTGTGGACGGAGGATATCTTACCATGAGGCAGCTTCTGACGCTGATGAGTACCAATCCTGCCAATCTTTATCATTTGAATGCCGGCTATCTTGCGGAAGGGGGACCCGCTGATGTGATTCTCATTGATACTACAGCGGATTGGATTCCATCGGAGTATGCTTCCAAGGCTGTCAATACTCCCTTTACCGGTTGGACGCTTAAGGGAAAAGTGGTGACTACCGTTTGCGGCGGCAGGGTGGTGTATACGGATAACACAGCCGGATGAAGGAATGCAGTCATACAGAACAGCGCGGCCGGACAGGAGGAGTCCGCTGCCACTGCCCCATGATGGAGCAGCTGCGGCGATCACGCAAAAGGGTGTCCTATATAGCGGACTGTGCCGTGCTGGACATTTCCGGAACAAGATGACGGATATTTATTTCAAAAAGGGATTGATTATTATATTATCAGATGCTAAAATATTTTCAAAGCATATTTTCTTTTGTATCAGTTGATGACCGGATACATCTTTATTCTATCTCATATAGAAATTCTTATGAAAATTCATGCTTTTACTATCACACTACAGGCAGGAGTTTTCAGTAAGGAGCGCTCCTGCATAAATATCACAGGAGGGTACATATGAGTAGGAACGGGAAAAAGTACGAGGAGCTGACGATTACTGATGATTTCATGTTCGGAAAGGTGATGCGGAATCTGAAACACTGCAAAAAGCTGCTGGAAATTATTCTGGAGGTGAAAATCCGAAAGATAATGTTCATTGATGATCAGCAGGCGGTAAATCCTGATTATAGGGCAAGGAGTATCAGAATTGATGTCTATGTGGAGGATGATGCGGACACCGTTTATACTGTGGAGATGCAGACCAGAAATACAGGAGAGTTGCCGCTGAGAAGCCGTTATTACCAGTCGGTGGTTGATGTTAACCTGATTGGGAAAGGCCTGGATTACGGGCAACTGAAAAAGAATTATGTGATTTTTATCTGTACTTTTGATTTGTTTGGCAAAGGCAGGCATATTTATCATTTTGAGAATCTTTGCCGGGAAGATCCAGCCATCCGCTTAGAGGACGGAACGGAGAAGATTTTTCTGAATACAAAGGGAACCTGGATGATGTGGACGGGGAGCTTCGCAGCCTTTTGGATTATTTTGAGAGTTTGGTGCCACAGGACGCGTTTACCGGTGAGCTGGAGGAGGCGGTGGCTGCTGCCAGGGCACATAAGAAGTGGAGGCAGGAGTATATGAAGCTGGAACTGATGATGACGGACAGCAGGAGAGAGGGAAGAGTGGAAGGAAGAGCAGAAGGAAGAGCAGAAGGAAGAGCAGAAGGCGGGAGCGTAAAGCTGATTGAGCAGATATGCCGGAAGATAGTGAAAGGAAAAACCATAGAAGAAATTGCTTCAGAACTGGAGGAGAGTACGGAGGCAGTCGGACGTGTTTATAATGCAGCGGTCAGACATGCACCGGATTATGACAGAGAGAAAATTCTCATGGAAATAGCGGAAGATCCGGAGCAGCAGGAGGAGAGTTGATACTGCATGTTCCCGGAAAATCAGGTTTATGGTACCGGCGGCCTGCAGACTTGTACAGAGCAGGAAGGCCGTGCTATAATAGGCATATATTCGGGTGTACCGGAGAGGCGGAATATACCGGGCGGATGTCGTCTGCCCGAAGAGACAGTGCAGAAAGGCAGGTTTACGGTGATGAAAGAAAAGCAGACCGCAGTAGTGCTTTCCCAGGAGGAAATCGCACCGGCGATATATGACATGTGGATAGAGAGTTCTCTGGCAGAGCAGGCAAAGGCGGGACAGTTTCTGTGTATTTATCCTAAGGATAAAAGTACCTTGCTTCCCCGGCCAATCAGCATCTGCGAGGTGAGGGAGGACAGAAAAGCCCTCCGTATAGTGTACCGTATAGCGGGTGCAGGAACCAGGGAATTTTCCGGCTATGAAAAGGGAGAAACGATTGAACTGCTGGGCACTCTGGGCAACGGCTTCCCATTGGAGAAGGCCGGCACAGGGAAAATCTTTCTCATGGGCGGCGGTATCGGCATTCCGCCCATTCTGGAGCTGGCAAAGCAGATAGCCGGAGCAAGGGAAAAGGAAAGGGACATTAATATTGTCCAGGACATTATTATCGTCCTTGGTTACCGGGATGCACAGACCTTTTTAAAAGAAGAGTTTGAAAAATACGGCAGGGTATATATCGCTGCGGAGGACGGCAGCGTGGGGACGAAGGGAAACGTCATGGATGCCATCCGTGAAAACAGCCTGACTGCGGATGTGATATTTGCATGTGGGCCCATGCCCATGCTCCGCGCGGTTAAAGCCTATGCCGGGGAGCAGAAGGTAAAGGCATATATCTCTCTGGAGGAGCATATGGCCTGTGGCGTGGGGGCGTGCTTAGGCTGCGTGGTAAAGACAAAAGAGACGGATCATCATTCTCACGTACATAATGCCCGCATCTGCACCGACGGGCCTGTGTTTGATGCTGAGGAAGTGGAGATATAGCCGGCTGATTCGCAGGCGTGATACATACTGTATGCGCCATGGGTGAGAGGGCTTTGCAATGAAACGTTTTTTATCAGGAATGCGGACGGTTTTGCTATGGATCTGGTTTGCCGTATTTATATTTTTGCTTGTCATAATAATGGTTATGTGCGAGGAACACCAGGATGTGCGCTGGCCTGTTGCGTTGGAAATTGCCTGGGCAGCGTTTTTTTTGGTGGCTGCGATAGTATGTGAAACCGCTGCTGAGAAGATCCGGCATATCTTATTAATAGGGAAAATACGGGGATACAGGAAAGCTGAACTGGTGTTGGAAAATAAAAAATTCGGAAGACTGACCTTTTATCATTATAGGAAGAGCGGTACACTTGTATTGAAAGAACCGAAGTTGTCAGGCTTTGGGGAGGATGAAATTGAACTTACGGTTTGTCACTATTTCGACAGAAATTGGGAGGACAAGTTTTTTTATATGCTGGAACAGCTATACAGCCGGCAGGAGGAAATCAGAAAAGGTTTGTGCAGGTGTGTGCTTAAGCTGTATGAAACGCCCATTGACGAACAAAGAATAGATGAGAGACTTCACATTAAGCATATTGTAATTGACCTGGATGAGATGGGCACGGAAACTGCCGTAGTGTATGTGGATATGAACAGTAAGGTGTTTGAACCTGTTTGCACAGAGAGAATCAATGTCAGCGCAGGGTTGGATTGCAACACAGGGGAAATCAGGTATCGCCCGGAGCGATAGGGTTTTGGGCTTTAGTATATCATATCTTTTGAGAAGGAGAGCGACATATGAATACACAGGTGACAATTGCGGGAGTGACCTTTAAAAATCCCGTTATGACGGCGTCAGGAACCTTTGGTTCCGGTATGGAATATGGAGAATTCGTGGATTTGAACCGTCTTGGGGCGGTGGTAACCAAGGGAGTGGCAAATGTGCCCTGGGAGGGAAATCCTACGCCCAGAGTGGCGGAGGTTTACGGGGGAATGCTGAATGCCATAGGCTTGCAGAATCCCGGAATAGACGTCTTTATGGAAAGAGATATTCCCTTCCTGAAGCAGTATGACACTAAGATTATTGTGAATGTCTGCGGCAGGACGGTGGAGGACTATGTGGAGGTGGTGGAGCGCCTGGGAGAAGAATCGGCAGTTTCCATGCTGGAAATCAACGTATCCTGTCCGAATGTAAAGGAGGGAGCTATCGCCTTCGGCCAGAAGGCGGAGGCTCTCTACAGCATTACAGAGGAAATCAAAAAGCACGCCAGACAGCCTGTGATTATGAAGCTCAGTCCAAATGTTACGGATATTACGGAGATGGCGAAGGCGGCGGAGGCGGCGGGAGCGGATGCCTTGTCTCTGATTAATACCATTACCGGCATGAAAATAGATATCCATAAACGTAAGTTTGCCTTGGCCAACAAAACCGGCGGCATGAGCGGTCCCGCCATCAAGCCTGTTGCGGTCCGCATGGTGTATCAGGCGGTCCACGCGGTAAAGATTCCAATCATCGGCATGGGGGGAATCGCCACGGCGGAGGATGCGGTAGAATTCCTGCTGGCAGGAGCCAGCGCCGTCAGCATTGGTGCCATGAATTTTGTAAATCCCTATACAACTGTGGAGGTTGTGGAGGGCATTGAAGCCTATATGAGGCAGTACGATGTGGAGAACATTACTGATTTGATAGGCGTGGTATAGCACAGCTGTTCTTTTCCGGCAGATACCTTCATATATATACTAATACCAGTATATATGCGGAGGTATTTTTGTGGAACTGATAAAAAGAAACATACATATGGACCGCGTCAAGACGGAGGCGGTCACACAGTTTACGCTGGAGGACGACCTGAATATACCGGACAGCAAGCCGGACGCCAATACCCTGAATATGGAAAAGGGAGAGGTTGTTATTGATGAAATCAGACCCGGTACAGATTTTGTGAATGTGCGGGGATATCTGGCGTATGTGGTGCTTTACCACACCCAGGAGGAGGGCAGCAGTCTTGTGACACTTGAGGGACGGGTGCCCTTTGACGAAAGGGTGAACCTGCGGGGGGTAGTGCCTGCGGATAATGTAAGCGTGGATGGCAATGTGGAGGATTTGACAGTCACCATGATAAACTCCCGAAAGTTGAACATACAGTCGCTTATTACCCTGTCGGCAAGGGTGGAAGAGCTCTATGACGAGGAGGCGCCTGTGACGGTACACGGGGACGAAAAGGCGGAATACCGGCGGATGCCCATGGAGGTAGCCCAGATTGCTATTTGCAAGAACGATATTTTCCGGCTGAAGGAGGAAATCAGCCTGCCCTCCAACTATCCTAATATTTTTCAGATACTTTGGGATAATATATCTCTGGGAGATATGGACTTTAAAGTGCTGGAGGAGAAAATTGCCCTGTCGGGAGATTTGCATGTGTTTATTCTGTACGAGGGAGAGGGGGAGGAACATCCGATTCGTTCCTTTGAGACTACAATTCCTTTCAGCGGCACGCTGGAGTGTCATGGCTGCAGGGAGGGTATGCTGCCGGATATTCGGTGCCGCCTGGGGCAAAAGGAATTGGCAGTGCGCCCGGATTTCGATGGCGAGGAGCGCAGCATAGGACTTGAGATGGTGCTGGATTGTGCAATCCGCATATACGAAGAGGAGGAGATGGAGATCATTTCCGATATTTACGGTGTTTCCAATGAGATTGGTACAGTGACCCACAGGGCGGATCTGCGGCAGCTGCTGGCAAAGGTCACGGGTAAGACCAAGGTGACGGATCATATTCGTGTAAAGTCGGGAAATGTTCTGCAGTTGCTGCACAGTGAGGGCACGGTAGCGCTGGAACACCAGACAGTGGTGGAAAACGGTATTCTCCTTCAGGGCAGTCTTACGGTGAAGGTTATGTATATCACAGGGGAGGATGAGGCGCCTTACGGCTGTACCCAGGCTCAGATTCCCTATCAATATACTCTGGAGGTGCCGGATATTGCGCCTGAGGATATCGATACGGTTCAAGGCTCGGTGGAACAGCTGCAGGTAACCATGCTGGATGGTGAGGAGATGGATGTCAAGGCTGTGCTGAGCTTTTCCACGGTGGTATTTAAGACGATTCCGGTGGATCTGATTAGCCAGGTAACGGTCTCGCCTCTGGACACGGGGAAGATGAGCAATCTGCCCGGCATGGTGGTCTACATGGTGAAGGACGGAGATAACCTGTGGAATATCGGCAAAAAATATTATGTTCCGGTAGAATCCATGAGGAGGATGAACAATCTGGAGAGCGATGAGTTGAAACCGGGCCAGAAGCTGTTGATTGTAAAGGGAAGTTGAAAGTAAACCCGGCAGAAGAGGGCGTCAAAAGGCCGACGCCCTTTCTGTTTTGGAATATGAAAAGAGGACTGCTGAAAAACAGTCCTCTTTTTGGTGCGCCCGGCGCATAATTTACCTTATTCAGTTACGGTTTTGTTTACCGCAGCGGCCATGTCGTCAAAGCCCTTCATGACAGCATCATATGTCTGCTGGGAAATGTCAGGAAGCTTGCCGCCCCATGTCTTTTCCGCCTGCTTGTAGCCTTTCTGGAAGGCTTCGCGCATCTCTTCAATCTTGTCAGGATCGCCGCCGGTCAAAGCGTTGGCAAAATCCAGAATTCTGTTGGAGGTCTGCTTTACACCCCAGTAGCCGTCCTCGGAAATGTCTTCCTGTGCCTGTAATTTGGTGGCGGCATCTACGGTATAGTTCCCGGACCTCAGGAACTGCCACATATCGGTAGCTTTTCCGAAAGCTTCCGTCTGTCCGGACATCATTTTTTCTACCAGGCTGCGAAGCTGCTGGGTACGTGCCTCGGCGTCAGCCTTCAGCTTGTTGATCAGATTGGTGTTGGGTGTATAGGTCTTCTTGGCGGAATCGGATACAGCCTCTTTGGAAGGCTCGTATATAACGCCGGTATCCGCAGCAGAAGAGCTCTCTGCCTTAGTGTTTGTGTCCTGTTTCTCCGCAGTTTTTACGCTTTCCGTAGTGGAATAGCTGTAAGCCGGCGTAGATTGAACTTGTGATGTAACTCCGTTTACACTCATTGGGATCCCTCTTTTCTGGCGGTATTACGCCGTTTTTTCGTCCTTGCCGGACGCATCATCCATGATTGGTATTATATATTTCGGCAAATTAAGGAAAAAAGTTTAGCCCTCTGCCGAAAAATTTCTTATCTTTATGACAAGGTGGTTCAGGGACAGGAATTCGCCTGCCATCAGCAATCGATATGTAATCCAGATACAGGCTTCTGTTTCGGCCCACTGGCATTTCAAAGCTTCCGTAAATACTTCCAGCTGCAGTGTGCCGCAGGCTGTGACATAGTCTGTGGGGTGAGACTGTCCTGCTTTAAAAACCATACGGGAATAGATATTGCCCTTTCGGGACAGTTCCAGCATATTGTCCCTGATTTTCAGGGTATTTGCAGTGGAGGCCTCCGACTCTGCATCCTGCTCCTGATAAAGGAGATACCGACAGCCGTTTCTCTCAAAATATTGGCCCACAGTCCGGCAGTCGGTTACAGTTTTATTTCCGCTGCCGTCATCCTGGGTTCCGGTCACGGTAATTTCCACATCCCTGTTCATTTTAATAATCCTCGATGTTTACAGTCTTTGCGGAGAGGATGCCGTAGTTGATAATGGAGTTGGCAAAACGGACAAATTTTTCCGCTTTGTCGCTGACATAAAACTGGTATTGGTTGCTGCCCAGGCCAGGCTCCTCCTCGTTAAGCATATCCATCTTGGCCAGCATCTGTTTCAGTTCTATGGCGGTTTCATACGCTGGATTAACCAGCGTTACCTTTTCGCCTATGATTCTGCCCAGGGTGGAACGAATCAGAGGATAGTGGGTGCAGCCTAAGATCAGGGTGTCAATGTCAATGTCAATCATCTCTGTCAGATAACGGCGTGCAATCTCATCCGTTACCGGGTCTTTCCAGAGTCCTTCCTCCACAAGAGGGACAAAAAGCGGACAGGCCTTCTCATAGATGGTGACAGCACTGTTTAAGTTAGTTATGTATTTGGTGTACATCTGGCTGCTGATTGTAGCCTCCGTGGCAATGACACCGATTCGTCCGTTGCGGGTCACCTCTGCGGCGGTCTTTGCTCCCGGCTTTATCACACCTATGATAGGAATATCAATGTCCTTCTCCAGAGTATTCAGAGCGTAGGCGCTGGCAGTGTTGCAGGCGACCACGATGGTTTTGACCTGAAACGTCCGCAGAAACCGGACGATCTGCTCTGAATAGCGGGTTACCGTTTCCTGCGACTTGCTGCCGTAAGGAACTCTGGCGGTATCACCGAAATAAATAATTTTCTCGTTGGGAATCTGACGCATGATTTCCCGTGCTACGGTGAGCCCGCCAACGCCGGAGTCAAAGACCCCGATAGGGGCATCTCTGTGCATCAGTTCTTTGTTGATTTCTCCCATGAAAAAGCCTCCCAAAAAGCGTTCAGCTCAGTGAGCAGTCTGCTGCGGAAGCGGATGCTGCCGCGGTCTGTCCCCAAAAGTTCCAGATAGAGTCCGCCCTCAAAGGCTTCCCGGCTCTCCGGAGCGATTTCTTCGCCGTTTTCGTCTTCACAGATAATGCTGACGGTATCAGGCGTCAGGGTGAGACCGGGGTAAAACAGCCCCCACCAGCCCAGCGCTGCGCACATTGCTGTTATAATGCGTATTCCGTTCTTTGCCTTCTTCATGCAATAACCTGCCTTTCCTATGCAGCGTAGGCTGCATTGGTACAAGTATTGCCGAAGATTTATAACCTATACCGGATTTATATCATTACTTCCTTTTTTCCCTGTCAAGTCTTATCCGGCGGATAATTGCCTGTTCCTGATTGTCAATGTGAGTCTTTGCGGCTTCCGCCGCCGTCTTTTTATCCTTGTTCACAATGCTCTGATAGATTATTCTATGCTCTTCCACCAGGGTTTCATGCTGGTTGGTGTCTTTAATATATTCAAACCGGTAACGATACATCTGTTCCGAGAGATTATTGACAAGCTGAATCAGCCGCTGGTTGCCGGTGGCCCGGAGAATAATGTCGTGAAGAACAACGTCTGCATGGGCAATTTCCTTTGTGTCCGTTGTTCTGACAGCGGCTTCAAAGCTTTCGCAGGCAAGCCGCAGAGATTCCAACTCCTCTGCGGTAATGCGGTCGCAGGCGAGCTCTACACAGAGCGCATCCAGAGCCCGGCGAACTTCAAGCACATCGTTCATGCTTTTCTCCGTAATTTGCGCCACTTCTGCGCCTCTGCGGGGAACCATGGTGACAAGCCCCTCAAGCTCAAGCTTACGGATCGCTTCCCGAATAGGGGTACGGCTGACGCCCAGCCTGTCGGCCAGATGGATTTCCATAAGCCGCTCACCGGGTTTCAGTTCGCCCAGGAGAATTGCGCGCCGAAGTGTGTTGCAGACTACATCCCGCAGCGGCAAAGACTCATCCATATCTAACTGTAAGAAATCCTGCATAACAAATACCTGTGCCTTTCCTGTAACCTTCCTTCAAGCATGCCGAAGAGGGACAGTCAGAAAGATCTGCTTTGCAGTGCCCTCCGCCCTCATCTGCCGGAACGCATATTCTGCGGCAGATTTTTCCGTAAAAATACCGAATACTGTGGGGCCGCTGCCGCTCATAAGGCTGGCTGCCGCACCCAGCTCCAGCATTTTTTCCTTTATGGATTCAATGACCGGATATGCGGGAATCGTCACGGATTCCAGTACATTTCCCATGTGGTTCAAAACACCCTGCAGACTGCCTTCCCTGATGGCGGCCAGACTTCCGTCAATGTCGGGGTGATGCTGAATGCCTGCGGAATCCAGATGCTCATAAACATATTTTGTGGAGACACTGATGTCCGGCTTCGCCACCAGCACATGGCATGGGGGTATCGGAGGCAGGGGCGTCAACTGTTCGCCTATGCCTTCGGCAAGAGCGGTGCCGCCGAGAATACAAAAAGGAACGTCTGCGCCGATTGCCACGGACAGGTGCATTAGTTCTGCTTCGGGAATGCCCAGAGAAAAAAGGCGGTTCATTCCTGTCATTGCAGCCCCAGCATCAGCGCTGCCCCCCGCCATACCGGCGGCGATGGGAATGTTCTTCTGCAGATGTATTTTGACGCCTTCATCCAGGGAATAGGTGTCCCGCATCAGTTTTGCCGCCTTATAAATCAGGTTATTCTCATCTGTGGGGAGGGTTCCCTCATCTGTGGTCAGCACGATACCGTCCTCTGTTTTTTCCAGTGTCAGTTCATCCCAGAGGTCTATGGCCTGCATAATCATCCTTACCTGATGGTAGCCGTTTGGCAGCTTTTTTATTACATCCAGGCCAAGATTTATCTTGGCGTAAGCTTTTGTTATATATTGATTCATGAAGTTCTCCCGGACAGTTGTGATTGCACTTAATTATATACAAAATTATATACAATACTGAAGAGTTCGTCAACACGGTTCCCGTATCTAAAAAACCGGCCCCGCAAAGGGCCGGTTTCGATAACAATATGTCCGGTGGACATATATTTACTTTATTGGTTTTGCGCCTGCTTTTTCCTGGGCAGCTTCCATGAGCCGCTTAAAACGGCCCTTCTTTTTGACGGGCCGGGCTTCCGGCTTCCCGTGAAGACCCTTTACGCCGATGACATAAATACCGCTGACAACTGCCTTTACTTCTTTCTTTACAGGGACGGAATCAAAAATCTTTTCATCACATATCAGGGAGAGAATCTGTGGCCCTACCTTTGCCTTGATGATAGGCAGCTTGGAACCCCGCATGGCTTTTGGCGTCTGGTCAATGACCACCTGGGGCAGCCCTGACTCCCTCAGCTTCATTCTTTTTTTGTCAATGACCAGCATGGAGACGGTCTGCTTGTTCGCCTCCAGCATTTCCTGCTGTTCCGCCTGTTTCTTCTGCATCTTTTTCCCGAGGAAATACAGGGCGGTGATAATTGCGATGAGCACCACCGCAATCACAATCAATACGATTACCCATGTCTTCATATTTTAAAAAGCCTCCTGCAATGTTGTAAATAATATTCAGAAAGACTCTGAACATTATAGTACATTTTAGCACAGGTGGCGGTTGATAAGCAACAGGACTTTTACAGGATTTTTGCACATTTTTAATAAATCCGTGGTATAATGATTCTGCTGACGCAGAATGCAGGGCAACTTATGCAGCCGGCGGCAGCAGGCAGATATGCGCCGGGCCGGCGAGGGCTTGTGGGTTTACCGGTTGGTGAAAGGGCAGGGATTATTTGATGGATAACATGAATGCTGTGTGGGAAATTATATCTTTTGGGTTGGGCGGCCTGCTTTTCTGCAATCTGCTTTTTGCCGTTGTCATTGTCTTCTTTGAGAGGCGGGAACCCAGGAGCGTCTGGGCGTGGCTGCTTCTGCTGTTCTTTCTGCCGGGTGTGGGATTTATCCTCTATCTGTTTCTGGGCGGGGATATGCACAAGCGAAAAATGTTCCGGGAAAAGGAGTTGGAGGAGGATTTACATGATATTATCAAGGATCAGAAAGTCAGGCTGAAAAAAGGCTCCGGTGGAGAGAGGAAAGAGGATATAGAGGGCTATACCGATCTTATCATGTACAACATGGAAACGGCGGACGCTATCCTGCTGGAGGAAAATGACATTGATATTTTCACGGATGGAAACGAGAAATTTGAAGCCCTGATTGCCGATATGGAGAAGGCAGAGCATTTTATTCACTTACAGTATTATATCATTCGCAATGACGTGCTGTTTCAGCGGATTGCGGAGGTGCTGAAGCGGAAAGCGGCGGAGGGCGTGACGGTGCGTGTCCTGTTTGATGGCATGGGCTGCCGCGGCACAAGGCGCAGCTGCTGGAAGCAGCTTGAGAAAGCAGGGGTTCATACGGCAGAATTTTTCCCCGCCATACTGGGAAGGCTTCAGCTGCGTATCAATTACAGAAATCATCGGAAAATCGTGGTAATTGATAACAAGACGGCCTATGTGGGCGGCTTTAACATTGGCAGGGAATACATCGGACTGGATGAAAAATTCGGCTATTGGAGGGATACCCATCTGCGAATCCGTGGAACCGGAGTCATGGGGCTGCAGCTGCGCTTTGTTCTGGATTGGGATTATGCGGCGGGAGAGCATCTGGCCCAGGAGGAAGAATGGTTCCGGGAGCCGCCTGCGGGGGAGCGGGATCACTGCGATGTCCAGATTATCAGCAGTGGGCCGGACAATTCCCTGCAGCAAATCAGGGACAATTACATCAGGCTGATTACCAAGGCAAAAAAACGGATTTGCATCCAGACTCCCTATTTTATTCCGGATGAGGCGGTGCTGAACGCCCTGCTCATCGCAGTGCGCTCCGGCATTGAAGTCAACCTCATGATACCCTGCAAGCCGGATCATCCCTTTGTGTACTGGGCAACCTACTCCTACATGGGACAGCTTCTGAACGCAGGGGCAAACTGTTACATCTACGAAAACGGCTTTCTGCACAGCAAGGGAATCGTCCTGGACGGCGAGGTATTTTGTTATGGCACTGCCAACATGGACATTCGCAGCTTTGCGCTGAATTTTGAAGTAAATGCGGTGGTGTACAGCGCCCGGAAGGCTCAGGAGATGGAGCGCCTGTTCCAGGAGGATTTGAAGCACTGCACCCAGGTCACAAGGGATTTTTATGCCGCAAGAAAGCTGAAAATCCGCTTTAAGGAGCAGGTGTGCAGGCTGATGTCACCATTGTTATAATTGCAAAAAGTCCGGGGGCATGCTATTATGATAGTCTAAGTGTTTCTATTTCGCAGAACACAGGCAATTGTACGAACTGCCCAATTCGGATTATGAAAACCGGAGTTTCGCAAACGCCTGACGCAGAACAGAGAGTGAGGAGATTATGAAAAAGAAATTTGCAGGAATAATTGCCGCGCTGGCCACGGCAGTTCTAATGACGGGCTGTGGCAGCGACACAGACAAGCCTTTGAATCAGATGAAGGTGGATAAATATGTGACGCTGGGGGACTACAGCAGTTTTGAGGTTACCGTGGATGTAATCGGGGTGGACGAGGAAGAGTTGGAAACCCTGATGAGCAACACCTATATTAATTATGTTACGCCGGAGCACGGGGGGATTACGGATCGGGCGGTGGCAACAGGGGACACGGTTTTTATCGACTATGAGGGAAAAGAGGACGGTGTGGCCTTTGCAGGCGGCACGGCCCAGAATGCAACCCTTACCATCGGCAGCGGACAGTTTATCGACGGCTTTGAGGAAGGGCTGGTGGGCGTCATGCCCGGTGAGACTGTGGACTTGAACTTAACTTTTCCTGAGAACTACAACCAGGAGATGGCCGGCAAGTCGGTGGTGTTTACAGTAACCGTAAGGTGTATCCGGCCTGAGGCGGTGGCAGAGGCGGATATGGAGGATGTAGTGGTGACATCCATGGCGTCAGCTATTGGTATCAGCGGTGTGAGCACTGTGGCGGAGTTTCACCAGTATGCCTATGATTATCTTTATTCAGAATATGAATATAACGTACAGAGCGGTATTATAGATATCCTCATGGAGAGATGCGAATTTAAGGAATTGCCGGAGGAGATGCTGGAGCCTTACCGGCAGATGTGGACCCAGGTGCTTACAATGTATGCATACCGCTATCAACTGTCATTGGAACAATACGCGGCATATTTCTACGGTTCCGACAGTGAAAGCCTGATTAAGCAGTATGCGGAGGAGTACCTGAAACAGGATTTGATGCTGCAGGCCATTGCCAACAGGGAAGATCTGAAAATCACAGATGAGGAACTGGAGACCAGATTAAAGGAGGAGGCCGAAGCGGGGGGATATGCCTCGGTGGAGGAGTATGTAGGCAGCGGTGACAGGGAAGACTACCGTAATGACTATATGAACGAAAAGGTGCTGAAGTACCTGACGGAAAAGACTGTTATCAGCGAAGCGAAGCAGTGACGGAATCAGGATTGAAATGTGGCGGTTCAGCCATGTGGAAGCGGCAGAAGGGCCGCAAATGAATATCATATGACAGAAGGAGAGTCGGAGTTATGGATTTAACAGACATCAGAGAACTATACCGCAATCGGGAAAATTATATCGGCAGGGAGGTCACTGTGGGCGGCTGGGTTCGCAGCAACAGGGATTCCAAGAATTTCGGATTTCTGGTTATCAATGACGGAACCTTTTTTGAGCCGCTGCAGGTGGTGTACGGGGAAAAGCTTCCTAATTTTCAGGAGCTTTGCAGGATGAATGTGGGAGCGGCGCTGGTAATCACCGGCACTATTGTGGCGACGCCGGACGCAAAGCAGCCCTTTGAGATGCAGGCGGCGGAGGTTCTGGTGGAGGGACCTTCCACGGCGGATTATCCCCTGCAGAAGAAGCGTCATACCTTTGAGTATCTGCGCACCATTTCCCATCTGCGTCCCAGAACGAATACCTTTCAGGCGGTGTTCCGGGTGCGCTCACTGATTGCATATGCAATCCACAGCTTTTTTATGGAGAGGAACTTTGTCTATGTGCACACGCCCCTGATTACGGGAAGCGACTGTGAGGGAGCGGGTGAGATGTTTCAGGTGACTACCCTGGATTTGGAGAATGTGCCAAAAACCGATGATGGCAGGGTGGATTTCAGCCGGGACTTTTTCGGAAAGGCCACCAACCTTACTGTCAGCGGACAGTTGAATGTGGAGACCTATGCTTTTGCTTTTAAAAATGTATATACCTTCGGACCTACCTTCCGGGCGGAAAATTCCAATACCACCCGTCATGCGGCGGAGTTCTGGATGATTGAGCCGGAGATGGCGTTTGCGGATTTGAAGGATGATATGATGCTGGCGGAGAGTATGCTGAAATATATTATCCGCTATGTGCTGGAGAATGCGCCGGAGGAGATGGCGTTCTTTAACCAGTTTGTGGATAAGGGACTGATTGAGCGGCTGGAGCATGTGGCCAATTCGGATTTCGGCCATGTGACCTACACGGAGGCAATTGAGATTCTGGAGAAACACAATGATGCTTTTGACTATAAGGTATTCTGGGGCTGCGATTTGCAGACCGAGCATGAGCGCTATCTTACGGAGGAGGTTTTCAAACGCCCTGTGTTTGTGACGGATTACCCGAAGGAGATCAAGGCGTTTTATATGAAGCTGAACGAGGATGGCAAGAACCGTGGCGGCCATGGACTGTCTGGTGCCCGGAATCGGTGAGATTATCGGCGGCAGCCAGAGGGAGGATAAGCTGGAGGTTCTGGAGCAGAGAATGGAGGAGCTGGGCCTGAACAAGGAGGACTATGGTTTTTACCTTGATCTGCGTAGGTACGGATCTGTGCGCCACGCAGGCTTTGGGCTTGGCTTTGAGAGGTGTGTCATGTACCTTACCGGAATGGGCAACATCCGCGATGTGGTGCCTTTCCCCAGAACAGTGAATAACTGTGAACTGTAATGATGACAGCTTAGTCACGCCATTCTTAAGCCGCCGAAAAATTAATAATTTTACAGGTGAAAAGCATACTGAAATGTGGTATGCTTTTTGCATGAGAAAATACATCGGACGAAACATTGGAAAATATATCAGCTGTATATTGGTTATAGGCCTGACGGTGGGAGGGATCTGCTATGTTTCCGCCCAATCCATAGTGGCGGAGGCAACTACCATCGGACAGATTCAGGATGATATCCGCCAGCGGGAAGAGGAGATTCAGGCTCTGATCGATCAGATTTCAGGTCTTGAGGATGAACAGGATTTGATAGAAGAGCAGATTTCTGATTTGAACGCGGAGATAGTGAATACCATGGCCAGCATTGGGATGCTGGAGGAGCAGATTGCGGAGAAGGAAGAACAGCTTGCCGAAAAGGGAAGCCAGATTGTGGACAAGCAGATGCAGATAGAGGCTACGGAGGCAGAGTATAACGCAGCCGTAGAGCGGGAGGAGCTGCAGCGGCAGAATATGATAGACTGTACCCGTATGGTGTATGAGAACCAGGAGGTGTCTTACTTGACTTCTCTTCTGGAAGGCAAGGGCCTTTCTGACATTTTGAACCAGATGGATTACATTGAAAGAGTATATGAGTATAGCATGGGCAGGCTTGACGCCTATATAGAAGCCAAGAATCAGGTGCATGACCTCTGGGATCAGCTGGAACTGGAGAAGGCCGAGCTGGAGGAACAGAGGAACAGCCTGGAACAGGATAAGCTGGGACTTCAGGCGGACGAAGCTGAACTGAAGGATCTGAAAGCTGATTTGGATGTGAAACTGGCGAAAAAAGAGCGGGAATCCGCAGATTTTGAGGCGGAGATTGCAAAGGCCCGGCGTGAGGCGGCTGTTGCAAAGAAGCTGCTGCAGCAGGATCAGCAGAAGCTGAAGCAGCTGCAGGCAGCGCAGAATGCAGCAAACAAGACCATTGCCACCACCAATTATACCGCCCTGATCGACAGTGCCTCAGGAAGTGATCTGGGCAAGAAGATTGCCAAGTTTGCCTGCCAGTATGTGGGCAATCCTTATGTGTCGGGAGGAACCAGCCTGACAAACGGTGCGGATTGCTCTGGATTTACTTACAGAGTTTATCAGGAATTTGGATATAGTATACCGAGAACCTCCTACCAGCAGAGGAGTGCCGGGACGGGAGTGACCTATGAAAATGCCCAGCCGGGAGACTTGATTTGCTACGACGGGCATGTGGCAATGTACATCGGAAACGGCATGATTGTACATGCCAGCAGCGCAAAGACGGGAATTAAGGTCAGTCGGGCGCAGTACAGGACCATACTGGCAGTGCGCAGGATTATATCCCAGTAAGGAAGAAAAGGAAGTGCTGAATATGTTGAGAATCGGATGTCATTTGTCATCCGCCAAGGGGTTTCTCGCCATGGCGAAAACGGCGGAATCCATAGGGGCCTCCACCTTTCAGTTTTTTACCAGAAACCCGCGGGGCGGGGCGGCGAAGGATTGGCAGGCAGCGGATGTGCAGGCGATGCTGGACTTTTTTCCCCAGGCGGGAATTGCCATGCCGCTGGCCCACGCGCCATACACACTGAATGCCTGTGCAAAGGAGTCCCGTACCAGGGAATTTGCACTGGAGACCTTTGCAGATGATTTAAAAAGGCTGGAGATGATTCCGGGAGCTATGTATAATTTTCATCCCGGCAGCCATGTGGGGCAGGGGGCGGAGGAAGGTATCCGCCTGATTGCCGATGTCCTGAATCAGACGCTGCGGCGGGAGATGGGCACCACAGTGCTTCTGGAGACCATGGCGGGCAAGGGAAGCGAGGTGGGACGCAGCTTTGAGGAACTGCGGGCTGTGATTGACAAGGTGGAACTGTCGGAAAAGCTGGGAGTCTGTCTGGATACCTGTCATGTATGGGACGGGGGCTATGACATCGTGGAGCATCTGGATCAGGTGCTTCAGGAGTTTGACAGCATTGTGGGCCTGGAACGGCTGAAGGCAGTTCATCTCAATGATTCCATGAACCCCTGTGGAGCCCATAAGGACAGGCATGAGAAAATCGGGCAGGGATATATGGGCCAGAAGGCCTTTCGAAGGATTGTGACCCACCCGAAGCTGAAGGATTTGCCTTTTTATCTGGAAACGCCAAACGAGCTGGAAGGATATGAGGCAGAAATCAAACTGTTAAAAAGTTTTTCGTAAAGGAGCATATAGCCGTGAAAATTATCATTGCCGGAGACGGCAAAATGGGAGCTACCCTGACCAGGCAGCTTTCGGCGGAGGGGGACGACCTGACCCTGATAGATTCCAATCCCAACGCGCTGGAATCCAGTGAGGAGCGATATGATGTCATGGTGGTGCAGGGAAACTGTGCGTCCATGGATGTGTTGAAACAGGCCGGTGTAAAGGAGGCGGATCTGCTGATCGCCATGGCGGGGGCGGATGAGATTAACCTGCTGTGCTGTATGACAGCTCATGGCATGAATCCGGGAATTCACACCATAGCCAGAGTGCGGAACCCGGAATATACCGAGCAGATTTACGCTCTGCGGGAGATGTTTGCGCTTTCCATGTCGGTAAATCCTGAGAAACAGGCGGCTGCAGAGACAGCCAGGCTGCTGCGCTATCCCGGATTTCTTAAGAGGGACACTTTTGCCAGAGGCAGAGTAGAGATTGTGGAACTGAGGCTGGATGAGAAGAGCAAGCTTTGCAATGTGGCGCTGAACGATATGAACAGCATTGTCAAATGTAAGATTCTGGTCTGCGCAGTGCTGCGGAAAGGGACGGCGGTGGCTCCTGATGGGAACTTTATCCTGCGGGAGGGAGACAGGATTTTCGTGACGGCCCCGGCAGATACATTGACTCTGCTGCTGAAGAACCTGGGGATTATCACCCATAAGGTAAAGCGGGTGATTCTCTGCGGCGGCGGACGGGTCAGTTACTATCTGGCGAAGCTGCTGCTGAACAGCGGAATCGGCGTGCAGCTCATAGAGCGGGATAAGAGCAGATGTGAAAATCTGGCGGCTATGCTGCCCGGAGCCTGTATCATACACGGAGATGCCAGCAGTCAGTTTCTGCTGGAGAGCGAGGGTATTTCGGACTGTGACGCCCTGGTGACTATGACGGGATTAGACGAACTGAATATGGTCATATCCCTGTATGGCACCGGCTGCGGCGTGCCTCAGGTTATCACAAAGCTGGGGCGCATGGACAACACCAATATTCTGGGCAATCTGGCGTTGGGCAGCGTCATCAGTCCCAAGGAGCTCTGCTGTAACACCATTGTGCGGTATGTGCGGGCTATGAAAAACCAGACCGGTGCCGCCCTGACGGTACACACCATTGCGGACGGACAGATGGAGGCAATGGAGTTTGCGGTGGATGAAAACACCAGACATTGCGGAGAGCCGCTGAAGAACCTGAAGCTGAAAAAGGGCGTCCTGGTGGTCTGCATTAACAAAGGACCCCGGCAGGAGATTCCGGGCGGCGACTCCTTCTTTCAGCGGGGAGATACTCTGATTATTGTGACAGACAGGGAGCGGGGGATATACCAGCTCAACGATATTTTTGAATAGTACGAATATTAATAGGTGAGTAATGCCATGAACTATAAAATGATGGGAAGATTTGTCGGCAGAATACTGATGGTGGAAGGGGTATTTATGGTGCCGGCGCTGTTAATCAGTTTGTTTGAAAGGGAATTTGCCGCTGTTCGAGGTTTTGTGTGGAGCCTGGTTATCATTTTGGCGGTGGCCTGGCTGCTGATCGGGATTTGCCGTGGCTCCAAGAACAAATTTTATGCCAAGGACGGCCTTGCCTGTGTGGCAATCAGCTGGATCATCATGAGTCTGCTGGGATGCCTTCCTTTCTGCATTTCGGGGGCGATTCCCCGTTTTATTGACGCTTTTTTTGAGATTGTTTCCGGCTTTACCACCACAGGATCCTCCATTTTGCCTGCAGTGGAGGGGCTTCCCAAGGGAATTTTGTATTGGAGAAGCTTCAGCCATTGGCTGGGCGGCATGGGGGTCCTGGTATTCCTGCTGGCTATCTCTTCTGTGGGGGGCAGCGACAATGGCTTTACCATGCACCTGCTCCGGGCGGAAAGCCCTGGGCCCAATGTGGGAAAGCTGGTGCCCAGAATGAAGAAGACAGCGGGTATCCTGTACCTGCTTTATATTGTACTTACCATATTGAATGTGGTTTTCCTGCTCATTGGGGGCATGTCCCTGTTTGAATCGGTGTGCACCGCTTTTGGAACGGCGGGAACGGGTGGCTTTGGCGTGAGAAACGACAGCATAGCCAGCTACAGCCCTTATATCCAGAATGTTTGTTCTGTGTTTATGCTGCTGTTCGGCGTGAATTTCAGCTGCTATTATATGCTCCTTATCCGGCAGTTCAAGGCAGTGTTCAAGGATGAAGAGCTTCGGCTGTATCTGGGAGTTGTGGCCGGAAGTATCCTGCTGATTGTGTTAAACCTGAAGGGCTTTTACGGGACACTGGGAGAGACCATCCGGCATGCGGCTTTCCAGGTTGCGTCCATTGTGACTACCACCGGCTTTGCCACCACGGATTTTGATCTGTGGCCCGGCTTTTCCAAGGCGATTCTGCTGTGTCTGATGGTGATAGGAGCCAGCGCCGGCAGCACAGGCGGCGGATTTAAGTGCGGCAGATTGCTTTTAGTGATTAAGAGCCTGCGGAGAAGCGTGCGCCGGGTGGTGCATCCCCAGAAGGTGGAAATTGTGCGTATGAACGGAAATCCCATAAGTGAGAAGGTTTTGCAGAATACAAACGCCTATCTGGCGGCCTATGTCATCATTATAGGCGTCAGTTGTCTGCTTATTTCCCTGGACGGCTTTTCTATCACTACCAATATTTCAGCAGTGCTGGCATGCTTTAACAACATTGGGCCGGGCTTTGAGATGGTGGGTCCCACCTGCAATTTTTCCGCTTACAGTTCTTTCTCCAAGCTGGTGTTGATTATGGATATGCTGGCGGGGCGGTTGGAGATTTTTCCTATTTTGATTCTGTTTTCCAGAAGTACATGGAGACATCATTAGATTTACTGCAATTTTTAAAAAAATATAACGAAGGGGTTGACAAAACCTTTTATAGTGGGTAGTATATAAGTGGTTAGTAGATGCTAACCACTTTTTTGGGCATAATGGTTAGATATTACTAATTATATTTAGTTAAAAGTAACTTTGAAAGGATGAATGGTGGTTTATATGACTTTGAAGGATGCTGTAGAAGGAAATGAATATGTCATTCAACAGATTGAGACGGATGATGAGGAATTAAGCGCCTTTTTGTTTTCTCTCGGGTGCTACAGCGGGGAAGCCATCACTGTAGTCTCCCATTTAAAGGGCGGCTGTGTGGTCTCTATCAAGGACGGAAGATATAATATTGACAATCAGCTGGCTCAGGCCATCTGCGTCTGACGGAAAGGGTGGTCTGCCGTTTGTAATCATGAAAATGCTTATGAGCGGCATGAATTTTTAAATATGAGTTAGCGAAAGCTAACATATATTGTATAAAACTAATTCCGAGAGGATTAGCATAAAGTGAAAAGTTTTAAAGGAGGGAATTCCTATGAGAATCGCATTGACCGGTAACCCTAATTCCGGCAAGACTACAATGTACAATGCCCTGACGGGGCGCAATGAAAAGGTGGGAAACTGGGCAGGTGTCACAGTAGACAAGAAAGAGCATCCCATCAAAAAGACATATTACGGGGGGGAGGAACAGCTGATTGCCGTTGACCTTCCCGGCGCCTACTCCATGTCTCCTTTTACCAGTGAGGAAAGTATTACCAGCGCTTATGTAAAGAAGGAGAATCCGGATGTTATCATCAACATCGTGGACGCAAGCAATTTAAGCCGCAGTCTTTTCTTTACAACACAGCTTTTGGAGCTTGGAATTCCGGTTGTTGTAGCGCTGAACAAGAGCGATATCAACCAGAAGAAGGAGACGAAGATTAACACTGCGGCTCTGTCTGAGAGGCTGGGCTGTCCGGTGATAAATACAGTTTCCACCTCAGCGGGGGGATTGAAGGAAGTAGTGGAGGCGGCAGCATCCCATGCGAAGACGCAACAGAAGGCTCCCTACAGCCAGGGTGATGTGGATTTGACGGATAAGGGTGCAGTGGAGGCGGCTGACCGCAAGCGCTTTGACTTTGTAAACAAGATCGTAAAAGAGGTGGAGACCCGTAAGGTTCTGACTAAAGAAAAAAATATCAATGACAAGATAGATGCGGTTCTGACGAATAAGTGGCTGGGAATCCCTATCTTTGCCGTCGTGATGTGGCTGGTATTTGAGGTTTCCCAGGCATGGGTGGGGCCTTTCTTTGCCGACACCCTGGTGGGCTGGCTGGAGACCTTCCAGGAATGGGTGGCTGGACTGCTGGAGAACGCTTCTCCGCTGCTGTCGGCGCTGCTGGTGGACGGTGTTATCGGCGGCGTGATTGCGGTTATCGGCTTCCTGCCTCTTGTGATGGTAATGTATTTCCTGATTGCACTTCTGGAAGACTGCGGATACATGTCCAGGGTAGCGGTAGTGCTTGATCCTATTTTCAAGAAGGTGGGGCTTTCCGGCAAGTCGGTGATTCCCTTTGTCATCACCATCGGCTGTGCAGTTCCCGGTATTATGGCCAGCCGTACCATTCGCAATGAGCGTGAGCGCAGGGCTACGGCCATGCTTTCACCGTTTATGCCCTGCGGTGCAAAGATTCCCGTTATTGCACTTTTTGCAGGCTCCTTTTTCGGGGGTGCGGGCTGGGTGAGCGCTTTGATGTATCTCTCCGGCATCGTCCTGATTTTCCTGGGGGCATTGCTGGTGAATAAGATTGCAGGGTACAAGGCAAGAAAGTCCTTCTTTATCATTGAACTGCCGGAGTATAAGCTTCCCTCCCTGTGGGGTGCATTCAAGTCCATGTGCAGCCGCGGGTGGGCATATATTGTCAAGGCAGCCACCATCATCCTGCTGTGCAATACGGCGGTTCAAATCATGCAGACCTTTACCTGGACACTGAAGGCGGTAGGGGATGAACCCGGCGCCGCAAGCTCTTCTATTCTGGCATCCATTGCAACACCTTTTGCCTATCTGCTTGTGCCCATTGTGGGTGTCTTAAGCTGGCAGCTGGCAGCGGCGGCGGTGACAGGATTTATTGCGAAGGAAAACGTAGTGGGCACCCTGGCAGTATGTTTTGTGGGTCTGGAGAATCTGATTGATGCGGAAGAACTTGCGCTTATCGGTGAGGGCAGTGAGGCGGCGGCCATAATAGGCATCACAAAGGCGGCGGCGCTTGCATATCTTATGTTTAACCTTTACACCCCGCCCTGCTTTGCGGCAATCGGTGCAATGAATTCCGAGATGAAAAGCGCAAAATGGGTCTGGGGCGGTATAGGGCTTCAGCTGGGCGTAGGCTACACAGTTGCCTATCTGGTATATACCATCGGTACGCTTATCACGGTCCCCGGCACATTGAATGTGGGAGCAGCTGTTGCGGGATTTGTGGCGGTGGCGGTTATAGTGGCGGTGGTAGCGGCGCTCGTCAGAAGAACCGATAAGCAGCTGAAAGCGGAGTATGCCCTTGCTGCCTAGTGTGAAAAGAGCTTTTGCGCAAATTTTGCAGAGTGGAACCATGGAGGTTGGTATGGAGAATTTTATTATCATAGTGATTCTTCTGTGTATTGTGAGTGGTATTGTGTTTTACCTGTACAGGGCGAAGAAGCGTGGTGAAACCTGCATAGGCTGTCCCTATGCCAAGCAGTGCGGCAGCGGTAAATGCAGCGGCGGCAGCGGTAATCACGACAGTAATTATCGTGGAACCGGCGAAAAGAGTAAATAAGTATGAAAAAACTTCCGTGCCGGACAAAAAAGCATCGGCCGGGAGTTTTTTGTGCCAAAGGCGGGAGTTATAAGCCTAAAAAGAAAGAGCTGTCCAGGATTCCAAAGTTTCCGCCAGATAGTCGTTCAAATTTCTGAATCGATTCATTTTTGTCCTCCATATTTCGCGGCTTTTATTGAAAAGGGAGCTGCCGTACAGCCGCTCCCTTTTATTTGGTCGATGGGTTTACATCAGTTTCCTGAAGAGATTTTTCAGGTCTTCCACATTGGTGTCCTTGGGATTGCCGGGGCAGCAGGCGTCTGCAAATGCGGACTCTGCCAGGAAGGGTAAATCCTCTTCCTTCAAGGCTTCCAGCTTTGTGGGAATGCCAACATCGATGGACAGCTGCGCCACAGCGTCAACAGCAGCTTTTCTGTATTCTGCTTCTGACATTTCATCCACGCCCTTCACACCCATTGCGCGGGCGATTTCCCTGTACTTTTCACCGGTGCATTCCGCGTTGTATTCCATGACAATGGGAAGCATCATGGCGCACGCCACACCGTGCGGGGTGTCGTAAACCGCTCCCAGCGTATGAGCCATGGAGTGAGCAATGCCAAGACCAACATTGGAAAATCCCATTCCCGCAATGTACTGGCCCAGAGCCATGCCGTCCCGTCCCTCCTTTTCGTTTGCCACAGCGCCCCTTAAGGATTTGGAGATAATCTCGATGGCCTTCAGATGGAACATATCTGTCATTTCCCATGCGGCTTTTGTGATGTAGCCCTCGATAGCGTGCGTCAGCGCGTCCATTCCGGTGGATGCAGTCAGACCCTTGGGCATGGAGGACATCATATCGGGGTCAACTACTGCCACAACAGGCATGTCGTGGGGATCTACACAGACAAACTTTCTCTTGCGCTCCACGTCGGTGATGACGTAGTTGATGGTCACCTCTGCCGCAGTACCGGCAGTGGTGGGCACTGCAATGATGGGAACGCAGGGCTTTTTTGTGGGAGCCACGCCCTCCAGACTGCGGACATCCTCAAACTCGGGATTGGCGATAATGATGCCGATGGCCTTGGCTGTATCCATGGAGGAACCGCCGCCGATGGCGATGATGTAATCTGCTTCGGCCTTTTTAAATGCAGCTACGCCGTTTTGTACATTCTGGATAGTAGGATTTGCCTTTATGTCGGAATAAATCTCATAGGAAAGTCCTGCATTGTCCAATACATTCGTTACTTTTCCGGTGACGCCGAACTTAATCAGGTCGGGGTCGGAGCAGACAAAGGCCTTCTGAAAGCCTCTCGCTTGAGCCTCGTTGGCAATCTCGCTTATTGCGCCTGCGCCATGATAGGAAGTTTCGTTGAGCATGATTCTGTTTGCCATTTTGATTCTCCTTCCATTAGGAAATATTTTGTACTATTATACTAACATGTCCGGAAGGGAAGGGCAAGAAGGGTATGGAAAAAAGAGACAACCTTTGATATTGTGCCCGGGTTTTGCGACAGGGTGCGCCTTATGGTAATGGATATTATCACAGGCCTCTTGACAGCCGCCTTTACTGTATTGTATGATAAAAATACATCGCGGAAACAGGCAGCAGGTCTGTGGGTTCTGCGAAATTTTTGAAAGGCGGTATCCTGATGATTATTATTCGATAACTTTCGACTGATGTGTCGGCAAATGACGCTGCAGACGTGCAGAAGAAAATTTCTGCGCTCATCGGAGAGATATCGGATAATGGACGGAGCAGGCCTTTTTTTGGTGGGAAAATGAGAACGGTCTGAACGTTTTTTCATATGTTATGATGTTATGAGGGCGACTGCGTTTAGGAGCCCGTTCCGGTAATCTCTCCTTTTTCATTTTGGATTGGAGGGATTTTTTGTGCAATCAAGACAACTGATTCTTGCGGAAAAGATAGAAATGGAATTCGGGGAGCGGGAGCTCTTCCGTTTTGACCGACTGACGGTCTATGAGGGGGAGAAGGTCGGGCTGGTAGGTGCGAACGGCGCGGGAAAGACTACGCTGCTGCGCGTGCTGGCGGGGGAATTCAAGCCGACCCGCGGAAGTGTGAAGCTGGCAGGGGATGCCGCCTTTTTCCGGCAGTTTGCGGAGGAGGGGCAGGATAAGTGTATTGCAGATGCAGACATCTGCGAACTAAGCGGCAAGGAAGTCAGCGATATGAGAGTTCAGAACAAGATTTGGGAGCAGTCTGTCAGCGGCGGAGAGGAAACCCGTATCCGGCTGGCACAGATGTTTTCCAGTGACAGACCCATTGCTTTTCTGGACGAGCCCACATCGAATCTGGACCGCAAGGGAATCGCTATCTTGAAGCGAAAACTTGCGGCGCTTGATACCATGGTGATTGTCAGCCATGACCGGGCACTGCTCAACGAACTCTGCACCCGCATCATAGAGATCGAGGCAGGGAAACTGACAGAATACTGCGGTAACTACGATGACTATATGGAACAGAAGCAGGCCGCCGTTGCGCGGCAGTGGACGGAGTATGAGAATTATCATGCTGAGAAAAAGCGGCTGGAGAAGGTGTACCGGGAGAAAAAGGAGCACGCCAGGCAGATTGAAAAATGCCCAAGAAACATGACGCCGCGGGAAGCGGGCCTGCGGAATTTTCTCTCCCATCATCCCAAGGACGCCAAGGCGCGGAGAATGGAAAAGTCGGCAAAAAATGTGCAGCAGAGGATTGCCGCTATGGAGGTCAGGGAAAAGCCGCAGGAACTGCCGAGAATCCGGCCGGACTTCCGGCTCACCGACCCGCCGGAGAACCGGCATGTCATCCGCGGGGAAGGGCTTTGCTTTGCCTATGAGGGCGGCCCGGTACTTTTTAAGGATGCTTCTTTTCAGATTGCAAACCATAGCCGTGTTGCCATTGTGGGAGACAACGGGGCGGGGAAGACGACACTCCTTCACCTGATCTGCGCGGCAGCGGGGGAAAACAGGGGAGCAGCAGAGATTACGGCGCCCAGGGCGGGCGCGGTTTCCGTCGTGCCCAAGGCCAGGATCGGTGTATTTGAGCAGAACCTGTCCACCCTTGATTACAATAAAACCGTTTTGGAGAATGTGATGGAAGTCAGTGTACAGCAGGAAGCGGTGGCGCGCACGATTTTATCCCGCCTGCTGTTTTTTGAAAATGACATGAAGAAGCCGGCCGCCGTGCTTTCCGGAGGGGAACGGATTAAGCTGGCATTCGCCAGGCTGTTTGTCTCAAGGGTGAATCTTCTCATTCTGGATGAACCGACCAACTACCTGGATATCCCTTCCATAGAAGCGCTGGAGGAAATGTTTTCCGAATATGAGGGCACCCTGGTGTTTGTGTCTCATGATGAGGCATTTATCCGTAAGGTGGCCACGAAGGTACTGGAGATTGCAGATGGGAAGATTATGCCGATGGATCGGAAGGGCTGAGGGAAAAGAATCGCTTGCAAAATGGCGGATATAAATTGTCATACCCCCTGAGAATCTTTCATACATTGTAAAAAAGATTCTCAAGGGGTATTCTTTTGAAGGATTATATTGAAGAGAGGGCAATCAGCATCGCCAATTATATCATTGACTCCAACGCCACGGTGCGGCAGACGGCAAAGACGTTTGGAGTTAGCAAGTCTACTGTACATACAGGTGTAACAAAACGGAACGGTTTGTGTGGCGGGTGAAATAGCTAATCTGTTTCAATATAGTGAATAATGTCCCCTGGGGTACATTCTAATACAAAGCAGATGCGGGCGAGTATGTCCGTATCAATTTTTTCGACATGTCCATGATACCATTTGTCAATCACTTTTCATTCATTGTAAATAATTCATTTTTCATGTGAGTACACCTCTCCTTATATACTATCTAAAAAGTTACTGCTTGACGAATTACATATATTTAGTTGCTACATACACAGTAATGATGATTTATTGATTTTGAGTTAAATAGATCGCTGCGTGTAGAGGGAGTTCATGATAATAATCAACGAGAAAAACAAAATAGCTGCATTTGAAAAATATCAAAGGAAGAAAGCCTGTTTTATCAAAAAAACAGAAAAATATGGGTTATTACATTTAAAAATTGCATTCAACCATTGTTGCGATTGATGCTATTTATTCAGAGGACGATGCTTGGGTTTCGGATAGAAATAGTTGTCCTTTTCTTGTCTATGAAAAGGGTAAAAAAGATGACTTTTGATTAAATCTCATGATAATATTTTCGGATTGATTCTCATAGAATGGACAAAGATCATTAAGGCAGGAGGTGATTCCACTGTGGATTCTTTTTCGGTAAAAAAGAGAACACTAAATTATACGATACATAATCCTAACACAGTGGAGAATACTGTTAATTACCTTTTAAAAGTATTAGTAGAAGCGAATGAAAGTAAGGTTGAGGGTGCAATAAAAAACAGTGTCAATTTGGAACATGATCAAATGAAAGATATCATAGAATATCTTGCTTGATCAAGGCAAAAGGCTTTTTGTATAACGGCATACTATTTTTGTGAACAATTTTTGATTGTATAGTAATTGGATTTAGGGTAAAATGATTATAAAGTTAGTTTTAGAAATTCTTAGTTTGGTTGTGAAACTAATCATGGAATGATGGTGAAGGAAGTGAGTGCGTATGCGATATACTATTAATGAAATAAAGAATAAAACAACCCCTATTGCAAAAGCATATGGAATTGGACGAATGAGTTTGTTCGGATCTTATGCCAGAGGCGAAGCGAAAGAAGATAGCGATATTGATTTGTATATTGAACGCGGAAGATTGAAAAGTCTGTTACAGTATTTTGCATTTATTGATGAGTTGGAAAATGTTTTGAATTGTCATGTTGATGTTGTGACCACAGGAATTGAAGACAAACAATTTCTTTCAGCAATTATGAAAGAAGGGGTGCTTTTATATGAAGAATGAGGATATTCTAATTATTAAGAAAATGATCAAATACTGTGATGATATAAGCTCTCTTATGGAAAGATTCAATACAGATTTTGAAAGGTATAAAACGGATATTTCTTTTCAATATTCGTGTAATATGTGTATTATTCAGATTGGAGAACTTGCCAATAGATTATCGGATGAAGCAAAAGAAAGTAGCAAAAATATTCCATGGCGAGCAATCAGAGGAATGAGAAATTTACATGCACATGATTATGAAAATGTTGATTTGGAAATTGTTTGGAATACATTGTTGGAGGATATTCCGGCATTGGGGCAAAGCTTGGAGAGATTATTGTAAGATGTTTAGCGGGAAATAGAGAGTGTGAAAGTTTGTTAATTGAAGCAAATTTTCATACTCTTTTTATTACCGCATTTTTATAACACAGGTATTTCTTGAGTTTCCGCAAACTGTAATTGAAAACTAAATATATCAAACTAAAGTGCCAATCAGCCGATTTTTGAAAGAATCATGATGGACAGTTTTGTGAGTAGAGGCACTTTAATAAGCACCGCCGGAACCGGACTTAAGGAAGACTTATTTTTTTATCTATTCAGACGACCAGCTTAAGACGGAGCTGACGGTAAGGCGGATGACATAGTCCTGCCCCAAGGAATCCAGTTTGAGAAACATCTTGTTATCATCATAGCCGCGGTCCATGACAAAAGCCGCTTTGCCAAACAATGCACAGCCCCGCTCAATAGCGGAGAATGTGACATCGTTAATGGAAGTAAAATCATTTTCGCTGGAAGAATGGATTTCGGAAAAGATGCTGACCGGCTGCTGATTGTGGGTAAGCACAGTAGCCTCGGTTACATGATAGCCCTTTTTATAGACATTTTTTGTGGAGGTACTTTCCGAACCATCGCGTACCCAGCCAAGAGATTGAAATTTATAACCATCAGGTTTGACAACATCACTGTCATCGATATGGATGACGGGCCGGTCAGGACACCACTTTTTGACTTGAGAGAGGTAGGCAGTAAGAGCTTTTGCGGGAGTGCCCTTAGCCAGATGCCGGGAGAGGCGGTCTACGGTATTGATCTTTTTAGAGGGTTCATGGAGCTGATGGGCGATGTCGGTGAGCAGGCAGCTTTGTGAAGCAAGCATACCGTAGGTCATGTCAGCGGTAAATTTTTGTTCCGGTCTGGGAAGCTTTCTGGAAATTTTAAATAAAAAGTCAAAGGAATACTTCCGCAGCATCCTTGGCCTGCTGGAATTCATAAACAGATTGCAGCTCAATTAGGATGTTCAAATGGCAAAGTTTCGCGTGCAATTAACGCGTTAAATAGAGCTAATAAATTACAAACAAAGAACTTTGCATGTAATAGTAATCAAATTGACGATGAATTTGTAGAAAAAGTCAAGGAGATGCTTCCGCAGTATCCTTGGCCTGCTGGAATTCATAAACAGATTGCAGCTCAATTAGGATGTTCAAATAGCAAAGTTTCACATGCAATTGGTGCACTAAATAAAGCTAATAAATTACAAACTTAGATACGGTGAAATTATAGAAGACAAAAAATGATAGGAGAAAATTAATTGAATAAGAATAGAATGATAAGTTGAAGTGGTAAGTATAAATTTAATAAAGAACTAATAGATAAGTTGAATTTTACAAATCAGAAATTAAAAGTTTGAAAATCTCCGGTTGATTCCGGAGATTTTTTTTGTTATTATAAAGTAGTAACAGAACTTATTAAATTAACAGAAAGGTATCCGCATGAACATCGCCGCCTACTGTCGCGTTTCCACCGACAAAGAAGACCAACTAAATAGCCTAGAAGCCCAAAAAGCTTTCTTTTCCGAATACACCCAGCGAACAGGGGACAACCTTGTTCGCCTCTATGCTGACGAAGGCATTTCTGGCACCAAGATTAAAAACCGCAAAGAATTCCTTCGTATGATGTCGGATGCAGAGCATGGTTTATTCGACATGGTAGTGGTAAAGGACATTTCGCGCTTTGCCAGAAACACAGTAGATTTACTTCAAAATATCCGTAAATTAAAAACTCTTGGAATTGAAACACAATTTCTTACAGCTAACATGACAAGCATGGGGAATAGTGAATTTGTTTTGACAATTTTTGGTGCATTGGCACAGGAAGAAAGTGCTAATACATCCAAACGTGTGAAATTTGGCAAGAAGATGAACGCAGAGAAGGGGCGTGTTCCCAATATTGTCTATGGCTATGAGAAAACCATAGGGGATTATTTCAATCTGGAAATCAATAGGCAGGAAGCGGAAACCATCAGGCAGATATATAAATGGTATCTGCAGGAAGGCTATGGTGCCGCCAAGATTGCGAATATGCTCAATGAAAGAGGACTCAAAACCAAGCGAAACTGCAAATGGAGCCAGAATGCCGTTTGCCGGATTTTAACCAACGAACTCTATACCGGCAAAATTATCAATGGGAAGCAGGAAGTAGAAGATTTCCTTACCGGAAAGCGGAAAGACAAAGACGAAACAGAATGGCTGGTCGTAGAACGTCCTGATTTGAAAATTGTTGAGCCGACAGATTTTGAAAAGGCGCAAGAGATTCTGCATGGCAGGCATGCATCCTTTAATATGAACAGAGAACGACAGAGCAACAAACACCTTTTTTCCACCTTAATCCGCTGCAAGGAATGCGGTTGGTCTTTTCGCAGAACAGTGCGTACCTACAAAAATACTTATGTTCGCTGGGTATGCTCCGGACATAACGGAAAGGGAGCTGATAACTGCCCGAATGCGATTACTGTTGACGAGGACGAGCTGATAGATGTTTTACAGGAGTATTTTAACCATATTCTCAGTCAGAAGAAAAAGGTAGTTCAGTATGTGGTAGGAGAATTTCAGCGTACTTACAAGGCAAAGGACGAAAATCTGGAATATGAGAAAGAACTGAAAAGCCAGCTAAACAAGTTGACAAAAGCCAGACAGAAATACATGGATATGTATACTGATGATTTGATTACCAGGCAAGAACTGAACGATAAAATCGGCGGTTCCAGAAAAGAAATAGAGCGACTGGAAAACGAATTGAAAATGGTATCTTATCATTTGACGAAAGGAGAGCAGCTTGAAAGCGTTTTAAATCATACATTTAAGGAAATAGAGGATATTACAGATGTTCGTGAGATGACAAACACCCAGCTCAAGCGTATCATTCAGAAGATTGAAGTGGATAAGGAAGGAAACGTAGAGATTTTCCTGCGTTTATTTGGCGACTTGGGCTTGGAGGAAGCTGTGTTAATTGAAGACAATTACACTTCCGGCATAAACACTCTAAATAATAACAACCATACATAAGGACGTAACAGACCGCCTCATGCAGATTAATCCCACTCTGGCGAAACAGGCCAGACAGGTGTTGGATGTGAACAAGTCGGAGCGCCATATCAGGGGCGGGCTTGCAACAAAAGAAAAATATGCCCACAGGCAGGAGCATTGCTAAAATTGAAATTACTTGACATATGACAAGTACATGTGCGAAATATACTTGTCATATGCCGGGTATCAGTAAAAAGGTAATGCGCATATTAACGCGTATTATTGAATTGACGCGGACAGGCCTTATAATGATTAACAGACTGTGTGCGGAGATTGATATATGAAGGCTTTCTTAATTTGCGGATGACTGAGTTGAAGGGTTTGGAAAGTTCTGGTATACTTAAGCCAAAGCCGCGGCGGACGGACCAGCCCGGCAGAAAGGCAGCCGTCAGGCAGGAAGGTTGAGGGAAAATATATGAATTTGGCACAGGCAAAGGAGAAGCTGGCAAAATACGGACAGGAGCATGTCCTGAAATATTATGATGAGCTGAACGGGCAGGAGAAGGAAACGCTGCTGGCACAGATAGAAGCAACGGATATGAGCCTTCTGGAGGCATGCAGGCACAGGGAGGAATTGGAAAAGAAAGGTGTCATCACGCCCCTGGCGGCCATGCAGCTGCCTGAGATCGAAGAGAAAAGAGAGGAATTTACCAGACTGGGCCTGGAGGCAATCAGGAGCGGAAAGGTGGGGGCAGTGCTTTTGGCGGGGGGCATGGGAACCAGACTGGGATCTGACAACCCCAAGGGCATGTACAATGTGGGGCTGACAAGGGAACTGTACATTTTCCAGTGTCTTGTGAATAATCTGGTGGATGTAGTGCGGCAGGCGGACGCATGGATTCACCTTTTTGTCATGACCAGCGACAGGAATCATGAGGCTACCGTGACCTTTTTAAAGGAGCATGATTACTTCGGCTACAAAGCGGAGTATGTGCACTTTTTTATGCAGGAGATGGCTGCGGCTACAGATTATGAGGGAAAAATATATCTGGAGGAAAAGGGAAGGCTTTCCACTTCACCCAACGGAAACGGGGGCTGGTTCATTTCCATGAAGAACGCCGGGCTGCTGGAGCTTGTGAAAGAGGAAGGCATTGAGTGGCTGAATGTGTTTGCTGTGGACAATGTGCTGCAGAGGATTGCAGATCCCTGCTTTGTGGGCGCTACCATTCAGAAAAACTGTGCCGTTGGCGCCAAGGTGGTGCGCAAAAACGCGCCGGATGAAAAAGTGGGCGTTATGTGCCTGGAGGATGGACGGCCCTCTATTGTGGAATACTATGAACTGACAGAGGAAATGATGAATGCAAAGGATGAGAAGGGCGATCCGGTTTATTATTTTGGTGTCATCCTGAATTATTTGTTCAGGGTAAAGGACTTGGTGGAAATTCTGGACAAACATCTGCCTCTGCATATTGTGGAAAAAAAGATTTCGTACCTGAACGAGGCGGGAGAAACGGTAAAGCCCGATGCGCCCAACGGGTTTAAATTTGAAAATCTGGTTCTGGACATGATTCATCAGATGGACAGCTGTCTGCCCTATGAGGTGGTGAGGGAGAAAGAATTTGCGCCCATCAAGAATAAAACGGGAGTGGATTCCGTAGAGAGTGCAAGAGCGCTGCTGCAGCAAAACGGTATTGTGCTTTGAGCAAATGCGGCCTGAGCAGGCAGAAGTATAAATTACATTCAAAGTTAACATTTTGACAGATTTTGATAACAAATAAGTATTGTGCCGTCTGGCCGTTGGGATTATTATTTAGTCATGCAACGGTGATTCGCAGAAGCGAAGTAACAGGATGCTGTATAGCTGAAACAGTCAACAAAAAACAATGCGGGAGGATTCCTGCGGAAAAGAGGGAGCTATGAAGATTTTAGTGACAGGCGGCGCCGGCTTTATCGGCAGTCATACGGTAGTGGAATTGCAGCAGGCGGGCTACGATGTGATCGTGCTGGATAATCTCTGTAATGCAAGTGAAAAATCTCTGGAGCGGGTAGAGGCTATCACGGGCAAGAAGGTTCCTTTTTACAAGACGGATATTTTGGACAGAGAGGGGCTTGAGAAGATTTTTTCCACAGAGAAGATTGATGCGGTTATCCATTTTGCGGGGCTGAAGGCAGTGGGCGAGTCTGTGCAGAAGCCCTGGGAGTACTATGAGAACAATATTGCAGGCACCCTGACGCTGGTGGATGTCATGAGAAAGCATGGGGTTAAGAATATTATCTTTTCTTCCAGTGCAACGGTGTACGGGAATCCTGCCTTTATACCTATCACGGAGGAGTGCCCCAAGGGACAGTGCACCAATCCTTACGGCTGGACCAAGTCCATGCTGGAGCAGATTCTGTCCGATATCCAGAAGGCTGACCCGGAATGGAATGTGATTCTGCTTCGCTATTTCAATCCCATCGGCGCGCACAAGAGCGGCACTATGGGGGAGAATCCCAACGGTATTCCCAACAATCTGATGCCTTATATCACCCAGGTGGCAGTGGGCAAGCTGAAGGAACTGGGTGTGTTCGGAAATGACTATGATACGCCGGACGGAACCGGCGTCAGGGATTACATCCATGTGGTGGATCTGGCGGTGGGGCATGTGAAGGCGTTGAAGAAGATTGAGGAAAAAGCCGGGCTGAGGATTTACAATCTGGGAACGGGTGTGGGATACAGCGTTCTGGATATTGTGAAGAATTTTGAAGAAGCTACGGGAGTAAAGATTCCCTATGTGATTAAGGACAGGCGTCCCGGTGACATCGCCTCCTGCTATGCGGATGCAGGTCTGGCAAAGGAAGAACTGGGCTGGGAGGCACAGTACGGCATCAAAGAGATGTGCGCCGATTCCTGGAGGTGGCAGAAGAATAACCCCAACGGGTACGAGGATTAATCCTCCTCAATAACCTGAATTTCCAGATAGTCGAAATCAACAGTTTCTATAAAGTTGTCCTGGGTGAAACGTGCTTTCCGGTGTCTTTTGAACTCCGAGATTGTCTTGTCCAGCCAGATTGGTTTGCCTAAGTCAAACTGAAGGCATATTTCATCCAGGGCATGAAAAACCTTGTGGGTGCGGGTGTCAGCGCTCCCGTCTTCGATGCAGGTGTCCTGCAGCATATGATTGTCTTTAAAAGTTCTTGCCCACAAACGAAACATAGTTCTTCTCCTCTTTTTCTGTATCTTAATTAGGCATTTGCGAAACTCCGGTTTTCGGAATTCGAATTGTCTATATATCTTAATGGATTTTTCCCAACGATGCAAGCAAAATAACTGGAATAATCTTTTACCGGGCTGCATAAATATAAAAGACAGGGCAGAAACGGAGGCTCTCTTAAAAAAGGATTAATTTTTTGTGAATATCATACATTTGCGTGAGTTTTTGTGGTATAATAAATTAGAATTTATGACGAAAGAAAATCTCTGTAATGAAGGAGTAATAATGGAACTGAAGGAATTAAAGGGCGATAACGGCGAAGGGGTGGACAGCTGGAAAGAGGTGACGCTCATTTACAGCGCAGCGCTGCGGCAGATTGAGACAAAGATTGGAATTTTGAATGATGAATTCCAGCATGTCCATCAGTATAATCCAATCGAACACATCAAGGCCCGGATTAAGACGCCGGAGAGTATTGTAAAGAAGCTGAAGCGGAACGGATATGAGTCTACCATTGACAACATGGTAAAATACATAAATGACATAGCGGGTATCCGCGTTATCTGTTCTTTTACCTCTGACATTTACCGGATAGCAGATATGATTGCGGAGCAGAGGGATATTAAGGTAATTGCGGTAAAGGATTATATCACCTTTCCGAAGGCCAGCGGATACAAGAGTTATCACTTGATTGTGACTGTGCCTGTATATCTTTCGGACCGCACCGTAGACACTACTGTTGAAATTCAGATCAGGACGGTTGCCATGGATTTCTGGGCGAGCCTGGAGCACAAGATTCATTATAAATTTGAAGGGGATGCACCGGAGCACATCAAAAGCGAGTTGATTGAGTGTGCCAAGATGGTGTCTGATTTGGATGCCAGAATGCTGTCTCTGAATGATGAGATACTTGCAATCAGCAAGAAATGATGTCCGTTGAAATGCGGTCATGCGGGTGAGAGCCAAAAGCTTTCACCCGTTTTTTTTGCGGATATGCCCATAAATGAGGAGTGCCCAGGCACCTTTCGGCACCCGGGCTATTATGAAAAAATTATCTTATTCGCTTTCTTGAATGTATTTAGAGTATAACAATTAAATATGAACAAAGTATGAATAAGGTGTAAATATATGGTGAATGTTACAAAAAAAATATATGAAGTAAAAGTCATATGTACATTTTGCACAAATGGATAAGGCGGGAATCAGGGAGTCAATCAGGACTGTGGCTGTATATCCGGTGAAGCGCTTGGAAATAAGTTGTAATATGTATAAAATAATGATATAATATATGTCGTATACAATAAGGGAGTACAGTTGACATTTGGAGGAACGCGGATGGACATGTTTATGGATAAACTGGCACAGAAATTGAATGCACAGGAGATTATCAAGGCAAACACTACGGCCGAAATAGAAGAGCTGGATAAGCTCAGGAGCCGGGTGGCTGAATATAACGAGTGTCTGGACAAGCTTCAGAGACTGGTAAATGAAGGCGCTGAGGGAATCAGGAGCGCATCCGGAAAAAATGTGGCGGAGATAAACCGGCTGGTGGAGGCAAGCCTTGCTAAAATCAGGGAAATTCAACAGGACGCGTCAGGGCTGGAGAGGCTGGGAAAACAGCTGGAAGGTATGGGCAGCCGGTTGGAGAATGCCAATGGCCAGCTGACGGGCATGAGCGTACAGTTGGATAGTGTGAACGGTCAGCTGGGAAATCTGAACGCGGAAATATCCGATAAGATGGGACAGTTATCCAGGCAGCTGGAGGAGAAATTCCAGGAGAATCCGGGGGACAGACTGGAAGAAAAATTTGCCGTGGCAGATGAAAATGTTCATAAGGAGTGTGTGAAGGTATACCGCAATGTGCAGGCAGTTATCATGGAGGAAAGCGGGAAACAGGGTGAGACCCTGGCTGATATTTCGGAAAAGCTGAATGCCACCAGAGGCAGGCTGGGAATTGTGCTGGGGATTTCGTCGGCAGCGCTGGTGTTTTCGCTGGCGGGCGCAGTGCTTCAATTATTGAATCTGCTGGGCATCGGTCTGCTGTAGGGCTTACAGGATGGGAGAAGTCATGTCGAAGGAGCTTTGGAAGCCCGGCAATATGTTATATCCTCTGCCGGTTGTCATGGTGAGCGTGGCTGATGAAAACGGGAGAGCAAATATCATAACGGTTGCATGGGCGGGAACAGTCTGTACCAATCCGCCTATGGTCAGCATATCAGTGCGTCCCGAGAGATATTCTTATTCCATTATAAGGGACACAGGAGAGTTTGTCATTAATCTGACTACCCGGCAGCTGGCGTTTGCTACAGATTACTGCGGGGTTAAAAGCGGCCGTGATGTGGACAAGTTTAAGGAGATGGGGCTGACGCCCCTGCCCGGCAGCAAAGTCAGGGCCCCTCTGATTGCGGAAAGCCCGGTGAATATAGAGTGCAGGGTCCGACAGATTATGCCGTTGGGTTCCCATGATATGTTTCTGGCGGATGTGGCTGCTGTTCATGCGGATGAACAATATATGGATGAGAAACATAAGTTTCATCTGGAAAAGGCGGAACCCATTGTCTATTCCCACGGGGCTTACCTTGTCTGTGGGGAGCAGCTGGGTACCTTTGGCTACAGTGTGAAAAAAAACTGAAAATCTGTTTATTTATGGGGGAAGTCCATGAGGCTTCCCCTTTTTACGGCGCTATCGCCGTATTTGCCGCGAATTTTGTCCAGGGCGGCGTCCAGCTTCTGCTGTTTTTCCGATACCGGGGCAGCATAATCAAAAAGACTGAGCTGTACAGGCTCGCTTTCTTCGGAAAGCTTTCCTGTGCGTATGCCTAAAAGCCGGATGGGGGCGCCGTTCCATAGTTCGTCAAACAGGGCGCAGGCTGCGCGGTAGATGGCGTCTGTAGAGGCTGTGGGGGAATCCAGCACACTTTGGTGGGATACGGATTTGAAATCACCGTATTTGATTTCCGTACAGACAAGACCGGCTTTTGTATGAGAGGCTCTAAGCCGTCTGCCGACGGATTCCGCCAGCTCCAGAAGTATCCTGACGGCAGCTTCCCTGGTGGCCGCATCTGAGGTCAGGGTGGTGGAATTACCTATGTTTTTTGCCTCTGCGGGCTCAGGGAGAACAGTAGAGTCATCCCGCCCGTTGGCATAATTCCAGAGCATTAATCCATGGCTCTTTAAATGGGCTGTCAGGATGGAGGAATCCGTCCGCGCAAGGTCTCCAACGGTGACAATTCCCAGCTTTTTTAATGTTTCCACGCTGGAGCGGCCGCAGAGAAAGAGCCGGGACACCGGCAGGGGCCAGAGTTTTTCGGAGATTTCCCCGGAGTACAGGGTATGTACCAGATTGGGCTTTTTAAAGTCGGAGGCCATCTTTGCCAGGACTTTTCTGTCGGAGATGCCCACATTTACCGTGAAGCCGAATTTTTCATAAATCGTGTCTTTGATGTGGGAAGCGGCGGCCTCCGGCGACGTATAGTTTGCCGCGATGGGGGAATAATCCATATAGCATTCGTCGATGCTGACCTGCTCGATATCAGGGCAGACGCTTTTCAGGTAAGCCATGAGCTGACGGCTGCGCTGATGATAAAGCGTATGGTTGGGGGCCACCGACACCAGGCCGGGGCATTTGCGAAAAGCGCTTATGACGGGTTCGCCGGTGGTGATGCCGTAAGCCTTGGCGGGAATGGATTTTGCAAGAACCACACCGTGGCGCGTGCTCATATCGCCGCCCACAATGGAGGGAATCAGCCGCAAATCTGTCTCGCTGCCGTTTTCCAGTTGTTCCAGTGCGGACCAGCTAAGGAAAGCGGAATTTACATCAATATGAAAAATAATGGGACTGCCCATGCGGCACCTCCTGAAAATGCATCATAGTTGTTATATTTACTATATCCTTGGAAAACTGACTTTACAAGGGAAAAAAATGTTGTTAGAATGAAAATGTTGTTAGAATGCAGCCGGAATGGGAAACTTATGAAAAAGAATAAAAGCAGTTATAAAAAGTACAAGTTTACATATATTAAGACTACATTGTTCACACTCTTTATTTGTCTGTTGTTTGTAAAGGGTTATACTCCCTTTTCATCGTCGGGGGACAACCTTTTTCATGTGACGGTGAACGGGCAGGACGTGGGAACGGTGGAGCAGAAAGAAAAGGCGGAGGCGCTTCTGATACAGGCCCGCCGGAATATTGCGTCCCAGAGTGATGAACTGGTGTTTATGGAGGCGGAGCTTTCCGTAGAAGGCGAAGAGATTCTGTGGGGGCATGTGGATGAGGAGCAGGATGTCCTTGAGCGGATGGAAGAGGTGCTCAGGGGCGATGTCATCGAGACCATGCAGCGTTCCTATACTCTGAAGGTAAACAACTACATGGTAAATCTTGCCAGCCTTGAAGAGGTGGTGCAGTTGCTGCAGGCGGCCATTGACAAGTACGACAGCGAGGGCGTTTTTAGTGTGGAGCTTGCGTACGATACCAACAGGGAGTTCAGTGTTCTTGCCCCCAGTGTTGAAGCGGAAGACGAATCAGGGAATGATGAGGAGGAAATAGATTATTCCCAGGGAGGTATTGCCAGTGTGCTGGCACGGCCCCATACTGAGTCTGTGATTACCAAAGAGATGGGATTTGAGGACTATGAGCTGGGAATTCTGAACATGGACTTTGCCCAGAAGGTGGAGGTTGTGGAAACCTATCTTCCTGAGAGTCTGCTGACGCCTCTGGAAGAGGCCACAAACCGTATTATCATGGAGCAGGAGATGCCCAGTATCTATGAGGTGAAACAGGGGGATACTCTGTCCGAGATTGCCCTGACTGTCAATATACCCATGGACAAGATTGTGGAGATGAATGATAGTCTTGACGATGTGAATACAACTCTGCAAATCGGACAGCAGCTGATTATTACGGTGCCGGAGCCGGAGCTTTCCGTCACCAGGGTAGAGCAGAGGTACTACGACGAGTCATACGATGCGGAAGTGGAAATCATTGATGTGGATACCTGGTTCACGAACCAGACGGAGGTGCTGCAGAATCCTTCCGCCGGATTCCGCAAGGTGGTGGCGAATGTCTTCTATGTGGACAACAAAGAGGTGTCCAGGGAGATACTGAAGGAAGAGGTGGTCTGGGAGCCGGTTCCCAAGATAATGAAGCGGGGCACAAAGATACCGCCCACCTATATATGGCCGATTTCCGGCGGACGAAAGACCTCCTCGTTTGGCCGCCGCACGGCGCCTAAGAAGGGGGCAAGCACCAATCACAAGGGCGTGGATCTGGCAACGCCTACAGGTACGCCGGTATATGCTTCCTGCGGCGGAACCGTGACAAAGGCAGGCTGGGGAAGCGGCTACGGTTATGTGGTTTATATTGACCATGAGGATGGCAGGCAGACCAGATACGGACACCTGAGCAGGGTGCTGGTATCTGTGGGGCAGAAGGTAAAACAGGGTGACAGGATTGCCCTCAGCGGAAATACCGGTGTCAGCACAGGGCCTCATCTGCACTTTGAAATGAGGATTAACGGCACCCCCGTTGATCCGGAAAAATACGTGCCGAGGAGATGAACATGCGTTCCGTTTACAAATGAGGTAAATTGTGGTAACATTCATCTTAAGATTATTTTAATCTTTTTTAAACGTGATTTTAACTATGGGAGCTGTTGCAGCTTCCTGGATAGAGGTATAGATAAATGGAACAATACGCAATTAAGGGCGGTAATCCATTAGTTGGAGAAGTGGAAATAGGGGGTGCCAAAAATGCGGCGCTTCCTATTCTTGCTGCCTCCGTTATGACGGATGAGTCCGTATATATAGAAAATATGCCGGATGTGCGGGACGTGAACGTACTTCTGGAGGCAATGGAGAATATCGGGGTTGTGGTGAAGCGCATCGACAGGCACAAGGTGCTGTTGAATGCGGGAAACATCAGCAGCCTGGTGATTGAAGATGAGGCTCTCAAGAAAATCAGGGCCTCTTACTATTTAGTGGGCGCTCTGCTTGGAAAGTATAAGCATGCGGAGGTGGTGCTGCCGGGAGGCTGTGATATAGGTTCACGTGCCATTGACCAGCATATCAAGGGATTCCGTGCGCTGGGCGCAACAGTGACCATTGAACATGGTCTTATTAAAGCCAAAGCGGACAAGCTGGTGGGCAGTCATATTTATATGGACGTTTCCAGTGTAGGAGCAACCATTAATGTTATGATGGCAGCTGTCATGGCGGAGGGGGTTACTATCATCGAGAACGCGGCCAGAGAACCCCATGTGGTGGATTTGGCTAACTTTTTGAGCAGCATGGGAGCAAATATCAAGGGTGCGGGCACAGATGTGATCCGCATCAAGGGAGTGCCCAGGCTGCACGGATCGGAATACACGGTCATTCCGGATCAGATTGAAGCGGGAACTTTTATGTTTGCCGCTGCCGTTACCAAGGGCGATGTGACGGTAAAAAATATTATTCCAAAGCATCTTGAGTCCATCACGGCGAAGCTGCTGGAAATAGGCTGTGAGGTGGAGGAGATAGAGGATTGTATCCGTGTGGTGGCGTCGAAGCCCTTAAAGCATACCCAGGTAAAGACCCTTCCCTATCCGGGATTCCCTACGGATATGCAGCCTCAGATTACAGTGGCCCTGGCTTTGTCCAGAGGAACCAGTATCGTCACGGAGAGCATTTTTGAAAATCGGTTTAAATATGTGGATGAATTGACCAGAATGGGGGCAAACATCAAGGTGGAGGGCAACACCGCCATCATTGATGGCGTTGCCAAATATACAGGGGCAAGCATTTCCGCGCCGGACTTAAGGGCGGGCGCTGCTCTTGTAACAGCGGCACTGGCGGCTGAGGGAGTCACCATAGTGGATGATATCCGGTATATTCAGCGCGGCTACGAAGATTTTCATTTGAAGCTTCAGGCGCTGGGGGCGCAGATTGAACTGGTGCAGAAAGAAAGGGATTTCCAGAAATTTGAGATGAGGGTCGGATAAAGATGGGTTTTACTCTTGACAAGGGAGTCCGTTTATTGTAAATTAATCATATAGAAAAATTTATATTTTCTCTTATTCAGAGTGGTGGAGATACAGAGGATCGGTGAAGCCACGGCAACCCCGTTTGTGCGGAAGGTGCCAGCCTGAGCGAGTAATAGTCGAACAATAAGAGGATTTGATACCTGTGATAAATCAGTCCGCTTTTGTCGAGCGGACTTTTTTATATTATTAATTATTTCATAACCCAATACATGGCTTTATGGAATGGAAACGGAGGAAAAAATGGAAAAACATTTGTTTACGTCAGAGTCTGTAACCGAAGGGCATCCCGACAAATTGTGTGACGCGGTGTCTGACGCCATCCTGGATGCTCTTATGGAAAAGGATCCCATGAGCCGTGTGGCCTGCGAGACGGCATGCTGCACAGGCTTTGTGCTGGTGACCGGCGAGATTACCACAAGCGCTTATGTGGACATTCAGAAGATTGTCCGGGATACGGTTAAGGAGATTGGATATGACAGGTCGGAGTATGGCTTCGACGGCAATACCTGCGCGGTGCTGGTGGCCATCGACGAGCAGTCGGCGGACATCGCCATGGGCGTGGACAAGGCGCTGGAGGCAAAGAAAGCGGCAGAGTCCGGAATGAATGATGAGCAGCTTGAAGCTATCGGCGCGGGAGATCAGGGCATGATGTTTGGCTATGCCACCAATGAGACAACGGAATTTATGCCCTATCCCATTTTCCTGGCACATAAGCTGGCAAGGCAGCTCACCAAGGTTCGCAAGGACGGTACACTGAAATATCTGCGCCCTGACGGCAAGAGCCAGGTGTCTGTGGAGTATGACGAGACAGGCAAGCCCATCCGTCTGGAGGCGGTGGTGCTTTCCACCCAGCACGATCCGGATGTGACCCAGGAGCAGATTCATGCGGATATTCAGAAATATGTGTTTGATCCCGTTCTTCCCAAGGAACTGATCGACGGGAATACCAAGTTCTTCATCAACCCTACAGGACGTTTTGTAATCGGCGGACCTCACGGGGATGCAGGACTTACGGGACGCAAGATTATTGTGGATACCTATGGCGGATATGCGCGTCACGGCGGCGGCGCATTCTCCGGAAAGGACTGCACCAAGGTGGACAGAAGCGCTGCTTATGCAGCCCGGTATGTGGCAAAGAATATTGTTGCGGCAGGGCTTGCGGACAAGTGTGAGATTCAGCTCTCCTATGCCATCGGTGTGGCGCAGCCCACCTCTGTTATGGTGGACACTTTCGGCACCGGCAAACTGCCCAATGAGAAGCTGGTGGAGATTATACGTGAGAATTTTGATCTCCGTCCCGCGGGCATTATCAAGATGTTGGATCTGCGCAGACCTCTCTACAAACAGACTGCGGCCTACGGTCATTTTGGCCGTGACGATCTTTCACTGCCCTGGGAGGCTCTTGACAAGGCGGACAGCCTGAAGAAATATCTGTAATAATGTAATAAGTTATAGGGGCTTTGCTGTTTATCAGGACAGCAAGGTCCCCTTTTTTGCTGCTTGCTTTGCACAGGGAACTTATTTCTTGCATCTTGCCGGATTTCAGGTATAATAAAATAAGTAAAAGGGGGTACAAAAGATAATGATGAATGAGATTGAGAGGTCGGAGACTATTGCATCGGAGGATAGCAGGATAGGGAGCGTTGACGAGCTGTTCCATATTTATTACCAGCTGATTCAGCCCCTGAAGAATTTTGAGGAATTGTGTGACAGGCAGGACAAGCTCAAAGGTAAGATGCAGGAGGCGGAGGAAACCGTTAAGTCAGCTTTCTTGATGCCCTTTATCGTGGCATTGAAATTGACATTTTCACTGGCGATTCCGTTCGTGATCATTTTTGTGATTGTGATCAATGTTTGTCATACGGGGGAAGGCGTAAAGCTGTTTGACGTGTACGACAACTGGATTGCGCATACTGCTTTTGGAGAATGGTTTCTCGGAATCATTCCGACGAATGGTTTTGTCGGCCTTCTGGGAATCATCGGCATGTTTATCGTACTGTGCGGGCTGACGCCGGTAATAGTATTTCTTCTTCCGGCAATGTTCGCAGTCGGCGTACTTATTACAATAGTTTCGGTCATATCGGCGAGGGCCGCCATAAAAAACGGAAATGAAGAATTGCCTCAGCTGAACGCGCAGATAGAACATGAGCTGGGAGAATTGTCGGGGCCTTTAGGCTATGTTCCCCCCGACTATCGTTTCAGCATGGCCATAGAGCATTTTTGCCAGAGTTACAGCAATGGGAAAGCGTCTACACTGAAAGAAGCAGTTATCCTGTTTGACAATTATGTGCACCAGATGAAGATGGAGCAGGGGCAGCAGGAAATTCTTGAGTCCCACCGTGAAGTCCTGAGAAAGCTGGATGTTCAGAGCGCACAGTTGCGTTCTCTGGAACGGCAGGTCGGCAAGGTAAAGGACAAAGTAGATTCGCTATATTGGGGATAATTTGCAGGCAGGTGCGGCTTCTTTCCGGGAAGGGTATCTGCCTGTCTGAAGCTATGCGGAAACGAAAAGGAGAATTGTCATGGCGTTTGTACATCTTCATGTCCATACGGAATATTCCCTTCTGGACGGTTCCAACAAAATAAAAGAATATGTGAGCCGGGTGAAGGAGCTTGGGATGAACAGCGCAGCCATCACGGATCACGGCGCTATGTACGGTGTGATTGACTTTTACCGGGCCGCCAGGGACGTGGGCATCAAGCCTATTCTGGGCTGCGAGGTCTATGTGGCGCCCAATTCCCGGTTTGACAAGGAACTCACCGGAGGAGAGGACAGATATTATCATCTGGTGCTTCTGGCGGAAAACAATAAGGGTTATGGAAATCTGGTCAAAATTGTGAGCAAGGGGTATACGGAAGGATATTATTATAAGCCTCGCGTGGACATGGAGGTGCTGAATCAGTATCATGAGGGCATTATTGCGTTGTCTGCCTGCCTGGCGGGGGAGGTTCAGCGCTATATTGTCAAGGGACTGACGGAGGAAGCCAGGAAGGTGGCCCGAAAGTATGAGGCCTGTTTCGGAAAGGGCAATTATTTTCTGGAGCTTCAGGATCATGGGCTGCCGGAGCAGCGGCTGGTGAATACCGAACTGCTGAAGATGAGCAGAGAGCTTGACATTCCCCTGGTGGCTACCAATGATGTGCATTATACCTATGCGGAGGACGCGGAGCCCCACGACATTCTGCTGTGCCTTCAGACCGGAAAGAAGCTGGCGGATGAGGATAGAATGCGGTATGAGGGCGGCCAGTACTTTGTGAAAAGCGAAGAGGAAATGAAAGGGCTTTTCCCCTATGCCTGGGAGGCAGTGGAGAATACCCAGACCATCGCTGACCGCTGTAATGTGGAGATTACCTTCGGAGAGACGAAGCTGCCTCATTATGAGGTGCCCGAGGGATATGATTCCTGGACATACCTGAATAAGCTTTGCGAAGACGGCCTGAAGGAGCGGTACGGTGAGAGGGCGGCATCTGCCCAGGCGGATGCCGTGCCTGCAGATGAAAGCGCGCTGCAGGAAGGGAAAATTACCGATGCGGAAGCCGCAGAAAGTGCGGAAGCAGGGCGTGGAACAGCAGCGGGCGGTACGCAACAGACCCTTCGGGAGCGCCTGGATTATGAATTGGGCATCATCCGTAAGATGGGTTATGTGGATTACTTTCTGATTGTATGGGATTTTATCAATTATGCTAAGCAGAACGGCATTCCCGTAGGGCCGGGCAGGGGATCCGCGGCGGGTAGCATTGTGTCCTACTGTCTGAAGATTACGGATATTGATCCCATACGTTACGATTTGCTGTTTGAGCGGTTCTTAAATCCGGAGCGTGTGTCCATGCCGGATATTGATGTGGACTTCTGGCCTGACGGGAGACAGGAGGTCATCGACTATGTGAGCCGGAAGTATGGCGCCGAAAAGGTGGTGCAGATTGTCACCTTCGGTACGCTGGCGGCGCAGGGTGTCATCAGGGATGTGGCCAGAGTCATGGATTTGCCCTATGCCTTTGCGGATTCTATTGCCAAGCTGGTGCCGAATGAGCTGAATATCACTCTGGAACTGGCCCTGGAGAAAAATCCGGAACTGCGCAGGATGTACCAGGAGGATGAGCAGGTTCGCAACCTTATCGATATGTGCAAGCGTCTGGAGGGGCTGCCAAGGCATACCGGAATGCACGCGGCGGGTGTGGTTATCTGTCCTGAGGCGGCGGATGAGTTTGTACCCCTGTCCAGGGGAAGCGACGGATCCATTGTGACCCAGTTCACCATGACTACGCTGGAGGAGTTGGGACTGCTGAAAATGGATTTCCTGGGGCTTCGGAATCTGACTGTCATTCGGGATGCAGTGAATTTTATAGAGGAGACCACGGGAAAGAGAATAGACATCAACGGCATTGACTATAATGACCCCAAGGTGCTGAACTATATCGGAACGGGCAGGACGGAAGGTATTTTCCAGCTGGAAAGCAGCGGTATGAAAAACTTTATGAAGGAACTCCGTCCCCAGAGCCTGGAGGACGTTATCGCGGGAATTTCCCTGTATCGTCCCGGCCCCATGGACTTTATTCCCAGGTATATTAAGGGAAAGAACAGCCACAGGGACGTGGTTTACGCCTGCCCCCAGCTGGAGCCGATTCTGAAGCCTACCTACGGATGCATTGTGTATCAGGAGCAGGTGATGCAGATTGTCCGGGATCTGGGCGGGTACACAATGGGCAGAAGCGATTTGGTGCGTCGTGCCATGAGTAAAAAGAAACAATCTGTCATGGAGAAAGAGCGGGCAAACTTTATTTACGGAAATGAGGAAGAGGGGGTGCCGGGCTGTGTATCCAAGGGGATCAGCGAGAAGGTTGCTGGTGGCATCTACGACGATATGATGGATTTCGCCAAGTACGCCTTTAACAAATCCCATGCGGCGTGTTATGCGGTGGTTGCGCTGCAGACGGCATGGCTGAAATATTACTATCCGGTGGAGTTCATGGCGGCGCTGATGACTTCCGTAATCGATAATCCGAAGAAGGTGTCCGAGTACATAATGACCTGTCGCAGCATGGGAATTGAGCTTTTACCCCCGGATGTGAATCAGGGGCAGAGCGGCTTTTCCGTAACGGGCGGGAAGGTGCGCTATGCTTTGACTGCCATCAAGAGCGTGGGGCGGAATGTCATTGATGCCATGGTGGAGGAGCGGAAAGAGAGAGGACCTTTTACCAACCTGAAGGATTTCATCACCCGCATGGGCGACAGAGAGATAAACAGGCGGACCATTGAAAACTTTATCAAGGCAGGCGCCCTGGACGGCCTGGGAGGAACCAGAAAGCAGTTCATGAGCGTGTACGTTCAGATTGTAGACCATATTATTAAGGATAAAAAGAGCAATCTGGCAGGACAGATGTCGCTGTTTGACATTGCGGACGAGTCCCAGAAGGAGGAATTCGATATCCGCATGCCCGATGTGGGGGAGTACACAAAAGAAATGCGGCTGGCCTTCGAGAAGGAAGTGCTGGGCATTTATCTGAGCGGACACCCGTTGGAGGAATATCAGGAGCTCTGGCAGAAATACGTTACCAACAACACCAACGACTTTGCTCTGGACGAGGAGACGGGGGCGGTTCGTGCAGAGGATCAGGCCACGGCTGTTGTGGGAGGACTGATTGCTGACAAGACCATCAAGTATACAAAGAACAATCAGGTGATGGCATTTCTCACTCTGGAGGATTTGGTTGGCAGTGTGGAGATTGTGGTATTTCCCAGGGACTATGAAAAATACAGTCAGCTGTTGAATGAGGACGCAAAAATTTTTGTAAAGGGACGTATCTCTGTGGAGGAAGATAAAGATGCCAAGGTAATCTGCGAGCAGATTGTCAGCTTTGAGGAGGCGGCCCGGGCAGGGGGAGGCCCTGTTTTCCAAAACCGCTATGGAGGCCGGGGAGGATACGGTTCCGGCGGGGGGAAAAGCTTCGGCGGGAGCGCCGGCATGTACAGGCAGGCAGGAAGCAGTCAGCAGCAGGGGGGAGACCGGGAGAATGCGGCCCGGAGCGCTGTGGCGGCAGGAAAGATGCCTGATGGCATCTGGATTCAATTTCCTGACGCGGAGAGCTATTTTGCCCGGGAGCAGGAGCTTTTGCGTGCTATAGCTGACTCTGACGGGGATGATGACGTGGTAATTTTTCTGAAGAACACCCGTGGAATCAAGGTCCTGCCGCCCAACCGCCGGGTGCAGGCGGATAGTGGGCTCAGAGAGCGGCTGGGGAAACTGTTCGGCGGGGAGAACGTAAAGATTCGTAATAATTCATGAGCAAAACCTATTGAAAAGTGTACGAAAAAGCAGTAAAATATATGAATGTATAATGCAGCCATACTTGTATGCGAATACATTGGGAGGTAAATCATGGCGAATGAGATAAAGACGGTTGCGGTACTGACAAGCGGAGGCGATGCTCCGGGCATGAATGCAGCCATTCGTGCAGTGGTGCGTACCGCAATTTCAAGGGGATTGAAGGTAAAAGGTATCAAGAAGGGCTATAACGGTCTGCTGAACGAAGACATTATTGACATGCAGCCCCGAAATGTTTCTGATATTATCCAGCGCGGCGGCACCATTCTCGGTACGGCAAGATGCCTTGAGTTCAAGAAGGCGGAGTACCAGAAAAAAGGTGCGGACATATGCAGAAAGCATGGCATTGACGGTATTGTGGTAATCGGCGGTGACGGATCCTATCGTGGCGCTCAGGCTCTTTCCAGGCTGGGAATCAACACGGTGGGAATTCCCGGAACTATCGACCTGGACATTGCGTGTACCGAGTATACTATTGGTTTTGACACTGCGGTAAACACTGCAATGGAAGCCATTGACAAGGTCAAGGATACCTCCTCCTCCCATGAGCGGTGCAGTATTATTGAGGTTATGGGACGTGATGCAGGATATATTGCTCTTTGGTGCGGTATTGCAAACGGTGCGGAGGATGTGCTGCTTCCTGAAAAATATGACTTCAACGAGCAGGAAATCATTAATCACATTATAGAGAGCCGCAAGAAAGGAAAGACGCATCACCTCATCATCAATGCGGAAGGAATCGGTCATTCCACTTCCATGGCGAGAAGGATTGAGGCGGCTACCGGCATTGAGACAAGGGCAACCATCCTTGGCTATATGCAGCGCGGCGGTAATCCCACGGCAATGGATCGGTATTATGCCTCCATCATGGGTGCCTATGCAGTAGACATCATGCTTCAGGGAAAGACAAACAGGGTAGTGGGTTACAGAGGCGGCAAATTTATGGACTTCGACATTGAGGAAGCGCTGAAGATGGAGAAGCACATTGATGAGTACCAGTTTGAAGTTGCACATCTTTTGACGGTTTAAAATCAAATCATGAAATAGTAAAACAAAAATAACGGCTGTCCTGTTTAGGACAGCCGTATTTAGACGCAGTTTACTTATGTCGGAGGAGGAAAGTATGATTACCAGCGGTTCTAACAGCCGGGTGAAGCAGGTGATACAGTGGCAGAAGTCGGCAAAGGAGAGAGACGGGGCGGGGGTATTTCCGGCGGAGGGATTTAAGATGTTTGAGGAAGTGCCGGAGGAATCCGTGAGGGAGGTATACATCTCTCAGGCAGCATATGAAAGGATATGTTCTTCACCGGCGCTGAAGGAAAAACTGAATGCTACCGGATACGAGTTTGCATCAGATGATATCCTGGCTAAAATGTCTGATACCCGGACGCCTCAGGGGATTTTGTTTGTGGCCGAGCAGCCCCGGTACACGCCGGAGCAGCTGATAAATACGCCGGATCCGCTTCTGGTAATCCTGGAGAATCTGCAGGATCCGGGCAACCTGGGGACTATTATAAGGACGGGTGAGGGAGCTGGAATAACGGGTGTTATAATGAGCGGGCAGACCGTTGATCTGTTTAATCCCAAGACAATACGGGCAACCATGGGCTCTATATTCCGTGTTCCCTTTTTGTATGTGGACAGTTTGAAGGAAATAATTACAAGGCTGCACGAAAGAGGAATTCATACCTATGCGGCCCATCTGGAGGGAAAGAGATATTATGAAAGCTTTTCCTTCTGCGAAGGAACGGCATTTTTGATTGGAAATGAGGGGAACGGCTTAAACAGGGAGACGGCGGAGCTGGCGGAGGAGGCTGTAAAAATTCCCATGGAGGGCCGGGTGGAGTCGCTGAATGCGGCAGTGGCGGCTTCTCTGTTGATGTATGAGGCTCAAAGGCAAAGGAGAGGAAGAAAATGAAGATAGGGTTTATAGGTTTGGGAAATATGGCGGCAGCCATGATTGGCGGGATGCTGAAAAAGGGCTTGGTGGAACCGTGGGAAGTGATAGGATCTTCAAAAACAAATGCAACAATGGAGAATATTAAGGAAAGATTTAACATAACTACTGTTTCTAATAATAGAAACGTGGCGGCGGAGGCAGATATACTTTTTCTTGCTGTGAAGCCTTTGTTTTTTCCGGAGATAATCGCTGAAGTCAGGGACTGTGTAAGGGCGGAAACCCTGATAGTCAGCATTGCGGCAGGCAAGACTCTTTCTTATCTGAAGGAAGCCTTCGGAAGGCCGGAATTGAAGATTGTGCGCTGTATGCCAAACACGCCTGCTCTTGTTCTGGAGGGTTGTACGGGGGTATGTGCCGGTGAGGAGGTCCCCAAAGAGGATGTGGAAAAGGTGGTTCAACTGCTGGAGGCCTTCGGAAGGGCCCATGTGGTTCCCGAAAGACTGATGGATGCAGTGGTGGGAGTCAGCGGCAGTTCACCTGCTTATGTTTTTATGTTTATTGAGGCTATGGCGGACGCGGCAGTGGCGGCCGGTATGCCGAGAAAGCAGGCATATGAGTTTGCGGCGCAGTCGGTGCTGGGGAGTGCTAAGATGGTGCTGGAGACAGGACGGCACCCGGGAGAGTTGAAGGACATGGTATGCTCGCCCGGCGGGACTACCATCGAGGCGGTAAAGGTATTGGAAGAAAAGTGCTTTCGAGGGACTGTCATGGATGCAGTGGAAGCATGTATCGAGAAGTCCGGAAGCATATAAGGCAGCAGTTCAGTCATACTGACAGCCATGCTAATTTGTATGTAAATTCAAAAACTTGACAAAATTTTAAATGTCTGTTATGATGCCTCTGTAACAAATTTAACAACTTTGTAATAAATTTATTAAGAAAATGGAATACTTCTTAAAAGATTTGTTTCGGAGGTGAAGAAAATGGCAAAAAGCAGAAGGCTGCTTACGGCGTTGCTGGGAGTTGTATTATCCCTTTCTCTTGCGCTGCAGGCGGATATGGCTGTTTTCGCTGGCGAAGACAAAGGACTGGAGGATATGCGGGGGGGTGTTGCCTCTCTTTTGAATCCGGGTGTTACAGATTCCGTTGCGGTTGTGGATGCCATGGCAAAGGAATTGAATCTGGAACTCTGGCAGGAAGAAGAGGCCGAAAGCAAACTGGTCATGGCGAATGTGAAAAGCGCCCTGAACGTGAGGAACGATGCCAGCGAAGAGGCTGAAAAGGTCGGAAAGTTATACAAGGACTGCGGAGGAGTTATTCTGGAGCGAAAGGACGGATGGACGAAGCTGCAGTCGGGAAACATCATCGGATGGGCGTCTGACGAATATCTCCTGTTTGGAGATGAGGCGAGAACTCTTGCCAATGATGTGGGCAAGATGATTGCAACCATTAATACGGAGACGCTCCGTGTCAGAATGGAGCCCAGCACGGAGGCGGAGATATACGGACTGCTTCCCAAGGGTGAAATTGTGGAGGTGCTGGGAAATGACGAGGAAAGCGGCTGGATATGTATTGACTATAATGGAGATGACGGCTATGTTTCCTCAGAATATGTGGAACTGGATTTCCTGATTGACTCGGGAGAGACCGTGGCTGAGATTAAGGCCAGGGAGGAGGCGGAGCGTGAAGCCAAGCGCCATGTCAATTATGGAGAGTATACTACAGATGCGGATACGCTGCTGCTTCTGGCGGCACTGATTCAATGTGAGGCAGGCGGCGAGCCCTATGAAGGACAGGTTGCAGTGGGTGCAGTGGTTATGAACCGTGTGAGAAGCCCGGCATATCCTGACAGTATCCACGGCGTGATTTACGCTTCCGGTCAGTTTACGCCCGCCATGAGCGGCAAGGTGAACAGGGTGTATGAGTCCGGCCGTATCTATGAGAGTTGTATCCGGGCTGCAGAGGAGGCTCTGTCCGGCGTGTCCAATGTGGGGGATCTGACCCATTTCCGCCGCGTCAACGGACGGGAAGGCCTGGTAATCGGCAATCATGTGTTCTATTAAGCGGGAGTGGAAATATAAGGCTGTATTTTGGAGGGCGGTGCCGCGAATCTGCGGCACCGCCCCCTTTTTGAACTGTAATCCGCACCTTAATTTTACTTATCGTGCAAGGAAAAGAGATTGCCCCCAAAAAGGATTTGTGATATGATGACTCTATAGAGAAGGGAGTGACGAGATGATAATTTTTTGGCTTGTGCTTTTGATTATTGCGATTGTTATCGAAGTGCTGACCATGGGGCTGACGTCAATCTGGTTTGCAGGCGGCGCGCTTGCAGCGATTCTGCTGGCGCTGCTGAACGCTCCGATTTGGCTTCAGATAATCCTGTTCTTTGGGGTTTCCCTGCTTCTCCTGTTCTTCACAAGGCCCATTGCGGTGAAATATTTCAATAAAGACCGGGTGAGGACAAATGTGGAGAGCCTGGTGGGACGACAGGCTATTGTTACCAGCGAGATAGACAATCTGCAGGGTATCGGCCAGGTTACCGTCGGCAGCCAGGAGTGGAGCGCCAGAAGTCTTGACGACAAGCAGCGGATTGCCGTGGGAAGTGTGGTGGTTGTCGTTTCTATCAGCGGGGTGAAGCTGATAGTGCGGCCTGATGAACAGATGCAGGATAAAGGCCCTGCGCCGTCGCCTGTTCCGGAGCCCATGAGTGTTTCGCAGATGGAGGAGATGGAATCAGAGGAGATGGAGTCTCCGAAGCCGGAGCAGTAAGTCTTCGGCAGATGGGATGACATAAATTTATGTGGGTACTGTCACATACAGTACAGAAAGAGGTCAATATGTTAATATGGGTTATTGTCGCATTGATTGTCATAATATTGGCAATCCTGGTGTCCTGTCTGAAGATTGTTCCTCAGGCTCAGGCATATGTTATCGAGCGTCTGGGCGCTTATCAGGGAACCTGGTCCGTTGGTTTCCATGTAAGGATGCCCTTTTTGGATAAGGTTGCGAGAAAGGTTAACCTGAAGGAGCAGGTGGCTGATTTCCCGCCTCAGCCCGTTATTACCAAGGATAATGTTACCATGAGAATTGACACGGTTGTATTTTATCAGATTACCGATCCCAAGCTGTTTACCTATGGCGTGGAGAATCCCATGATGGCCATTGAGAACCTGACGGCTACCACCCTGCGTAATATCATCGGTGATCTGGAGCTGGATCAGACGCTGACCAGCCGTGAGACCATCAACACCAAGATGCGTGCAGCCCTGGATATTGCCACCGATCCCTGGGGCATCAAGGTGAACCGTGTGGAGCTGAAGAATATCATTCCTCCCGCAGAGATTCAGAATGCCATGGAGAAGCAGATGAAGGCAGAGCGTGAGAGACGTGAGGCCGTAACCCGTGCAGAAGGTGAGAAGAAAGCCAACGTTCTGGTTGCAGAAGGTGAAAAGGAATCCGCAATTCTGCGTGCAGAGGCTGAGAAGCAGTCTGCAATCCTGCGTGCAGAGGCACAGAAGGAAAAGATGATTCGCGAGGCAGAAGGTGAAGCGGAGGCAATCCTCAAGGTGCAGCAGGCTAACGCAGACGGTATCAGGATGCTGAAGGAGGCAGGCGCTGACGAGGCCGTTCTGAAGATTAAGAGCCTGGAGGCCTTTGAAAAGGTTGCAGACGGTAAGGCAAATACCATTCTCCTTCCCGCAGAACTGCAGGGCATTGCAAGTCTTGCTACAACTTGGAAAGAGGCAGGAAAGAAATAAAGACCGGAGAAAACCGGAAGGAAAACCGGTTCCCCTTGTGGGAATCGGTTTTTTGTGTTATTATGCTGACAAAACGGGAAAGGCAGGAGGAGAGTATGGACTTAAAAGGACGTGATTTTTTGAAACTGCTGGATTTTACCCAGGAGGAGATTGCCTATCTGGTGGATTTGGCTGCTGAATTGAAAGATAAAAAGAAAAAGGGAATTCCTGTGGATGTCCTCAGGGGAAAGAATGTTGCGCTGATATTTGAAAAGACCAGCACGCGTACCAGATGCGCTTTTGAGGTGGCTGCTCATGATTTGGGAATGGGAACTACATATCTGGATCCTGCAGGTTCTCAGATTGGCAAGAAGGAAAGCATTGCGGATACAGCCCGGGTTCTGGCGGGAATGTTTGAGGGAATTGAGTACCGGGGATTTGGACAGGATATTGTGGAGGAACTGGCGGAGTATTCAAAGGTGCCGGTGTGGAACGGGCTGACCAATGAGTTTCATCCCACCCAGATGCTGGCGGACCTTTTGACTATTCGGGAGCATTTTGGACGTCTGCAGGGAATCAGGCTGACTTATATGGGAGATGCGCGTTACAATATGGGAAATTCCCTGATGGTGACCTGTGCAAAGATGGGCATGCATTTTACAGCCTGCACCACAGCAAAGTATTTTCCGGACAGGGAGCTGGTAGAAAAATGTGAGGAGATTGCGGCTGAAAGCGGCGGGAGCATCACGCTGACGGAGGATGTGGACGCGGGAACAAAAAATACAGATGTTATTTATACGGACGTGTGGGTTTCCATGGGAGAGCCGGATGAGGTATGGGAAGAGAGAATCAGGGACTTGTCTCCCTACCAGGTGAACAGGACAGTGATGGAGAACGCAGGTAAGCAGGCTGTCTTTATGCACTGCCTGCCTGCATTCCATGACTTGAAGACCAAGGTCGGCGCACAGATGGGAGAACGCTTCGGTATTACGGAGATGGAGGTAACAGACCAGGTGTTTGAGTCAGAGCAGTCGCTGGTGTTTGAGGAGGCGGAGAACCGTATGCACACCATCAAGGCTGTTATGTACGCGACGCTGACAAGTGCGTAGGCCGCGATTTTGAACGAGCCGGGAGGACTGGGATGTTCGGGAAAGAGGAACTGGAAAGCAGCATAGGCGCCGGGTGGGCAGGACGCCCAGTGCATTACTTTGAAGTGTTGGGGTCCACCAATATTCAGGCGAAGCTGGAAGCGGAGAGCGGGGCGGCAGAAGGGACTCTGGTGGTGGCGGACATGCAGACCGGAGGCCGGGGCAGACGGGGCAGAAGCTGGAACAGCCCTGGGGGGACTAATGTCTATTTTACGCTGATTTTAAAGCCATCCTATGGGCCGGATAAGGCGTCCATGGTGACGCTGGTTATGGCGCTTGCCGCAGTATCGGGGATTTATGAGACCTGCGGACTGGAGGCGGGAATCAAGTGGCCCAATGATGTGGTTGTGAATGGGAAAAAGGTCTGCGGTATTCTGACAGAAATGAGTGCGGAGCATGGAGCGATCCGACATGTAGTGATCGGAGTGGGCGTCAATGTGGGTCTGCAGGAATTTCCGCCGGAAATTGAGGCCACCGCCGCCAGCCTTCAGGCGGAATGCGGGCGGGAGGTATCAAGAGCGGCTCTGGTAGCGAATATTATGAAGTTTTTTGAAAAATACTATGAGAGCTTTCGGCAGAACGTAAATCTTTCCGGCATACTGGAGAAATATAACGGTCTGCTGGTGAACCGGGACAGGGAAGTCCGGGTTCTGGATCCCAAGGGAGAATTCAGAGGGATAGCCCGGGGAATCGACGAGAGGGGTCAGCTTCTTGTGGAATGCGGGGATGGCAGCATCCGGTCAGTTTATGCCGGAGAAGTGTCGGTGAGAGGCGTTTACGGTTATACGGTTTGAAAGGTATTTCGACGGGTGGGTGCGGGAATCCACAGTGAGGAATAGCGGGAACCCGGTATGAGCAGGGGGTGACAGAAATAGAGACAAATAAGACAGTGCTCTGCGGAGCCAACGCATATGAGAAAAAGTATTATTTTAATAATCAGTTTGATGGCATTCCGGAGTCCATCAAGGAAGAACTGCATGTTATCTGCGTTCTGTTTACGGAGGAGGTGGGAGGTGTGTTTACCATTGCCTTTGAGGAGGACGGAAATGTGATTCTGGAGACGGAGGCGGAGGAGAGCGACATCTATTATGACGAGGTGGGCAGCGGCCTGCTGGTGGGCGAGGTGCGCAGGAACAGACAGGAGCTTTTTGAATCTCTGCGCCTTTATTATAAGGTATTTATCTTGAAAGAGCCGGTTGAAAAATTATTAAATGAGGATTTGATAAATGATTCTTGTGATTGATGTGGGAAATACAAATATGACGATTGGGGTCTATCAGAGAGAGGAACTGAAGGCTACTTTCCGCATGATGACAAAGACGCCCAGAACATCGGATGAGTACGGCGTGCTTATCATTCAGCTTTTAAAAAACAAGGGGATAGAGGCGACAGAATTGGAGGGATCCATTGTGGCCAGCGTGGTGCCGGATGTGATGCACTCCCTGCTGGGGGCCCTGGTGCGGTATACGGGTACAAAGCCGGTGAATGTGGGGCCAGGAATCAGGACCGGCATCCGCATTGTCACGGAAGAGCCCAGGGCCATCGGTGCGGACAGAATCGTGGATGCGGTGGCTGCATATGAGAAATACGGCGGCCCTGTGCTGGTGCTGGACTTTGGAACAGCTACCACCTATGATCTGATTACGGAGAAGGGAGAGTTTACCGCGGGCATTACCGCACCCGGTATCCGCATCAGTTCCGAGGCGCTTTGGACCCAGGCTGCCAAGCTGCCCAATATTGAAATCAGAAAACCGAAATCCATTCTTGCCCAGGAGACCATTACAAGCATGCAGGCAGGGTTGGTTTACGGGCAGATTGGACAGACGGAATACATTATCAAAAAGGTGAAGGAAGAGAGCGGGCTTCAAAATCTGAAGGTGGTTGCCACCGGAGGTCTGGGCAGGCTGATTGCCGATGAGACGGACGCCATTGACATCTACGACAGTTCCCTGACCCTGGACGGACTGCGGATTATTTATGAGAAGAACCGCAAAGGGTAAGGACAATGAGCAAGTTGACAATAGGTGATGTGACGCTGGATAACAATGTGATTCTGGCTCCTATGGCAGGGGTGACTGATTTACCCTTTCGGCTGCTGTGCAGGGAGATGGGGGCCGGAATGGTGTGCATGGAGATGGTCAGCGCCAAGGCTATTTATTACAACAATAAGAATACAGAGGAGCTTCTGGCGGTGCATCCGAAAGAGTGTCCTGCTTCCCTGCAGCTTTTCGGGTCAGACCCGGAAATTGTGGCAGAGATGGCGGCGCGGATTGAGGAGCGCCCCTTTTCTGTTCTGGACTTTAATATGGGCTGTCCCGTACCCAAGGTGGTGAACAACGGGGAGGGATCCGCCCTGATGAAAAATCCTAAGCTGGTGGAGAAACTGCTGACTGCATTGGTAAAGGCAGTGAAAAAGCCGGTCACTGTGAAATTCCGCAAGGGCTTCGACGATAACTGCGTAAACGCGGTGGAAATTGCCAGAATTGCGGAGGGCTGCGGCGTGGCCGCGGTAGCGGTTCATGGGCGGACCAGAGCTCAGTATTACAGCGGCAGGGCGGACTGGGAGATTATCAGACAGGTGAAAGAGGCAGTGAAAATACCGGTTATCGGAAACGGGGACGTTGACAGTCCCCGGGCTGCAAAGGCCATGCTGGAGTCCACCGGCTGCGACGGCATCATGATTGGGCGGGCTGCTCAGGGAAACCCCTGGATTTTTCGGGAGACAGTACGTTTTCTGGAAGATGGGAGCCTTCTTTCGAGGCCGGACAAAGAGGAGAAGAAAGAAATGGTCCTGCGCCATGCGGATCTGCAAAGGGAGGTCAAGGGAGAGTATACCGCCGTGCGGGAGATGCGGAAGCACCTGGCCTGGTATACGTCGGGAATGCCTCACTCAGCAAGATTCCGGGGTATGATTAATTCCATAGAGACGTTTGCGGAGCTGCGATCCGGGGTGGAGGAGATTTTCGGCGCATAGTTTTGCGCATAGTATGAAGGGCTGTGTCATATATTTTAGGCATGGACACTATTATATATTTTTATCAAAAAAGAAATCCGGTACAGAAGGAAATTTCCCTGATGTATCAGGAGGATTACTTGTTTGCCAAGGTTGGAATCTGTGCGGACAGGCACAGCTGGTTTGGCTGTCCGGTGCCTTATGCGCCTGTGCGGAGTGAGACGGTGCAGGCTGCTGAAAAATATCGGGGAAGCTGGTTTGGGCGGCGCAGAAAAGCGCGGGAGGTACGGCGGGAGCTGAGACGGCAGCAGCAGGAATATATGCAGAAACTGCAGGAATATGAGGAGCAGCGGGAAGAACTGACGGCCAGCATACGGCAGCTATGGGAGGAAGTGTTTTCAGAGGTGGAACGGGCCGGAGGTTCAGGAGAGGTCAGCTGTGTTTACGAGGACAGTCTGCGGTTTCTGGCGGAGGGACAGGGAGAGGCGGCTATATGCTGGAGTCCGGTGTGGAATATCCCGGAATTCAGGGATTATAAAAGTATACGTTGGCTTCGGCCGTTGCTGGAGTATGTTCGGCACTCTGATTTTATTCTGCTGGGTACGGCGGACTGCATTCCGACTATACTGCAGGGGCTTGCCAGACGCATGAAAAGCCTGCAATGGTATCTTTGTGAGGAGGATTTGAGCGAGGAGGTGCAGGACTGGGTAGAGGACTTTTACGAGGAATATGGTCTTGCCATTACATTAAGGCAGCTGACAGGGAGAAGTGCCTTTCGGCAGCTCAAATTGAAATCAGGAGTTCCGGTCTGTGTGATGGACTTCACAGAGGAAGAAAGGCTTTTTGGAGGAAATCTTGCGGCGGGCAGTATATGGCTTGATTTTGCGTCGGTGGACGAAAAGTGCAGACATATGGAGAGACAGGCTCCGGATGTCAGCTATATGTCCTTGAAAAGGTACTGGGGCGCAAAGACAAAAATAAAACCGGTCATTCCGGAAGGCCATGCCGCCAGCAGATTCAGATTTTCTTGACAGTACGGGGAAAAGTGGTTATAATACGTTCGAAATAAGGCTTTAACAGAAGCTGGAATGGACAGGAAGGATGCACGAAATGCAGGAGAAGAAAAATATCTTAACTTATGAGGGACTCAGAAAGTATGAGGATGAGCTGCATGAACTGAAGGTGGTAAAGCGTCAGGAGGTGGCCCAGAAGATCAAGGAAGCCAGAGAGCAGGGGGATTTGTCCGAGAATGCCGAGTATGATGCGGCAAAGGACGAGCAGCGAGATATTGAGGCCAGAATCGAGGAACTGGAGAAGATTCTGAAGAACGCCGAGGTAGTTGTGGAAGATGAAGTAGATCTGGACAAAATAAATATCGGCTGCAGGGTGCGGCTGTTGGATATTGAGTACAGTGAGGAGTTGGAATACAAAATTGTGGGTTCCACAGAGGCGAACAGCCTCAAGGGAAAAATCTCAAACGAGAGCCCTGTAGGCAAGGCGTTGATCGGCTGTAAAATCGGTGATACCGTGGAGGTTGAGACCGCTGCGGGTAATTTTGCATACAAAGTGCTGGAGATTCAGCGCTCCAACGGATAAAGACAAAGCTACGCAAAGAGACGGGCGGGAGGTATGGAATGGCAGAAGTGCAGACTACAAACGGGCAGGAACAGGACTTGAATCAGCTGCTGCAGGTGAGGCGTGACAAGCTTGCCAATCTGCAGGAGGCGGGAAAGGATCCGTTTCAGATAACCAAATATGACGTGACGCATCACAGCACGGAGATTAAGGAAAAATACGGTGAGCTGGAGGGGAAGACTGTCCGCATCGCAGGACGTATCATGTCCAAGCGCGTTATGGGTAAGGCATCCTTCTGCAATATACAGGATTTGCCCGGCAACATTCAGTGTTATGTGGCAAGAGACAGCATCGGAGAGGAATCCTATGGGGATTTCAAGAAATATGATGTGGGTGACATTGTGGGTGTCGAGGGAGAGGTATTCACTACCAAGACCGGCGAAATATCTGTTCATGCTTCTGCCGTGGTATTGCTCTCAAAAAGCCTGCAGATACTGCCGGAGAAGTTTCATGGCCTGACGAACACGGATATACGTTACCGCCAGAGATACACGGATTTGATTATGAATGTGGAGGTGAAGGAGACCTTTGTAAAGCGCTCCAGGATTATCAGCGCCATCCGCCGTTATTTGGAGGGAGAAGGTTTTTTAGAGGTGGAGACTCCCATGCTTGTAGGAAATGCCGGCGGCGCGGCAGCCAGGCCCTTTGAGACCCATTACAATGCCTTGGATGAGGATGTGAAGCTGCGGATTTCACTGGAACTGTATCTGAAGCGATTGATTGTGGGCGGGCTGGAGCGTGTCTATGAAATCGGGCGTGTGTTCCGCAACGAAGGACTGGATACCAGACACAATCCCGAGTTTACGCTGATGGAGCTGTATCAGGCCTATACTGATTATAACGGCATGATGGATTTGACGGAGAATATGTTCCGCTATGTGGCTCAGGAGGTCTGCGGTACTACTCTGATTCCCTACGCGGAGGAAATGATAGATTTGGGTAAGCCCTTTGAGCGTCTCACCATGGTCGAGGCGGTGAAAAAGTACGCGGGAGTGGACTTCGACGAAATCCAAGACACGGAGGCCGCAAAGAAAATTGCGGATGAAAAGGGAGTACATTATGAAGCGCGCCATGGAAAGGGCGACATTCTGAGCCTGTTCTTTGAGGAGTTTGTGGAGGAGCATCTGGTTCAGCCCACCTTTGTTATGGATCATCCGGTGGAGATTTCACCCTTGACCAAGAGAAAGCCGGACAAGCCGGACTATGTGGAGCGTTTTGAGCTGTTCATCTACGGGCGGGAGATGTGCAACGCTTACTCGGAGCTGAATGATCCAATTGACCAGCGGGAGCGTTTCAAGGCGCAGGAGGCGGCGCTGGCGGCAGGCGACGAGGAGGCCAACACCACGGACGAGGACTTTATGAACGCGCTGGAAATCGGCATGCCTCCCACAGGCGGCATCGGTTACGGCATCGACAGGCTTGTGATGCTGCTGACAAACAGCCCTGCTATAAGGGATGTGCTGCTGTTCCCGACGATGAAGTCCTTACCTAACAATAAGGATTAAAAACCCGCGGATTTCGTAGAAATACGCTGTTTATTGCGGGTTTGCGAACCCCGAAAATCGAGAAGGAGTACTTCTTTACATCAAACTTACATCAAACGGTGCAGGATTTTGTGCAGAGGTGTAAAAATCGCATAATTTCTAAAAATAAGTGGGCAGTCCCATAATGGGATTGCCCATTTTCAAAAATAATATATTAAACAAATCGGTATTTGACGGTATGTAAAAGGTTTTTGACAGCGTTTTCGTAGGTGTGTCAAAGCCTTTTGATAGACGATTTGCTATAAATGAGTTATTATCCTTTCAGATGGAGGTCACGAATATGGAAATTAAGGAGCTATTAAAAGAAGCAAGGACAAATGCCGGTTTGACACAAGAACAGGTTGCTGAGAAAATTATGGTTTCAAGGCAAACGATATCAAATTGGGAAAATGGGAAATCCTTGCCAGATATTGTTAGCATTATGAAATTGAGTGACCTCTATCAGATTAGTTTAGATGAACTATTGAAAGGAGACACAAAAATGAAAGAAAAGATTGAGAAGGATGTAAAGGTTGCAAAAGGCAACAAGAGATTAATATTAGCAACAGCAATTTTG
>JAAGKN010000683.1_pt1 | contig 92106 bp, 79 predicted proteins | sample 6206371 | NCBI WGS metagenome assembly JAAGKN01 (sample SAMN11533720, study PRJNA540317) | gut metagenome | isolation source: fecal pellets from male and female animal of same cohort | host: Peromyscus leucopus | place: USA:CA | collected 2017 | reverse complement strand
GAGGGCAGTGTTACAGTCCAAGATGATGGACGTGGTATTCCCGTTGATATTCAAACTAAAACAGGTCGTCCAGCCCTAGAAACTGTATTTACTGTTTTGCACGCTGGTGGTAAATTCGGCGGTGGCGGATATAAAGTATCCGGCGGATTACACGGAGTGGGAGCTTCCGTTGTGAATGCGCTTTCAGATTGGCTTGAGGTAGAAATCTGTTCCGAAGGAAAAGTTTATAAACAGCGTTATGAAAGAGGACATGTATGTTATCCTCTGAAAGTCATCGGAGATTGTGAAGAAGAAAAAACGGGTACAAAAGTACATTTTAAGCCGGATGCTACGATTTTTGAGGAGACTGTATACGATTACGATACTTTAAAGACAAGACTTCGTGAGACTGCTTTTCTTACGAAAGGATTAAAGATTGTTCTTATCGATGCAAGAGAAGGAAAAGAGCAGAAGAAAGAATTTCATTATGAAGGCGGTATCAAAGAGTTTGTTACATATTTGAATAAAAGTAAAGAAGCTCTTTATAATGATGTGATGTATTTTGAAGGCACCAAAAACGGTGTTTATGTTGAAGTAGCATTGCAGCATAACGATTCTTATAATGAAAGTGTTTATACATTTGTAAATAATATTAATACGCCGGAAGGCGGTACACATCTGGTAGGTTTCAGAAATGCTCTGACAAAAACATTTAATGATTATGCGAGAAACAATAAACTGTTAAAAGAAAGTGAAGCAAATCTTTCCGGTGAGGATATCAGAGAAGGTCTTACAGCTATTATCAGTGTAAAAATTGAAGATCCTCAGTTTGAAGGACAGACGAAACAGAAACTTGGAAATTCCGAAGCAAGAGGTGCTGTTGACAGTATAGTAAGTGAACAGCTTACTTATTTTCTGGAGCAGAATCCTGCTGTTGCCAAGACAATCTGTGAAAAATCCATTTTGGCACAGCGTGCAAGAGAAGCAGCCAGAAAGGCAAGAGATTTAACACGCCGTAAAACAGCGCTTGAAGGAAGTGCTCTTCCGGGTAAACTGGCGGATTGTTCCGATAAAGATCCTAAAAACTGTGAAATTTATATTGTAGAGGGAGATTCCGCGGGCGGTTCTGCAAAAACTGCAAGAAGCCGTGCAACACAGGCAATTCTTCCGCTTCGTGGTAAAATATTAAATGTAGAGAAAGCAAGGCTTGATAAGATATATGCCAATGCGGAAATCAAAGCAATGATTACGGCATTCGGTACAGGTATTCATGAAGATTTTGATATCACTAAACTGCGTTATGATAAGATTATTATTATGACGGATGCCGATGTGGACGGCGCTCATATTGCTACTTTGATGCTTACTTTTATCTATCGTTTTATGCCGGAACTGATTAAACAGGGACATGTATATCTGGCAAAGCCGCCTCTTTATAAGTTGGAGAAGAACAGACAGGTATGGTATGCTTACAGTGACGATGAGCTGGATGCGATTCTTGCAGAAGTAGGACGTGACCAGAATAATAAGATTCAGCGTTATAAAGGTCTTGGTGAGATGGATGCAGATCAGTTATGGGAGACTACTATGGATCCTGAGAAACGTATTCTTCTCCGTGTAAATATCAATGAGGAAGAAGAATCGGAAGTTGATCTTACTTTTAATACATTGATGGGTGATAAAGTAGAGCCTCGTCGGATTTTTATTGAAGAGAATGCGAAGTTTGTTAAAAACTTAGACATTTAAGAAAGGTACATGGTTACAGAATGGATGATCAAATTTTTGATAAGATTGAGGAAGTAGACCTTAAGAAAAAAATGGAAGATTCTTATATTGATTATGCCATGAGCGTTATTGCAGCCCGTGCGCTTCCTGATGTAAGAGATGGTTTAAAGCCTGTACAGCGACGTGTTCTTTATTCCATGATCGAATTGAATAACGGTCCGGACAAGCCTCATAGAAAGAGCGCCCGTATTGTCGGTGATACGATGGGTAAATATCACCCTCATGGAGACAGTTCTATTTATGGCGCTTTGGTAAATATGGCACAGGAATGGTCTACCCGTTATCCTCTTGTAGACGGACATGGAAATTTTGGTTCTGTGGATGGTGACGGCGCTGCTGCCATGCGTTATACGGAGGCAAGACTCAGCAAGATTTCCATGGAACTTCTTGCGGATATCAATAAAGATACTGTAGATTTTGTTCCGAACTTTGATGATACGGAGAAAGAACCTACTGTACTTCCAAGCCGTTATCCTAATCTTCTTGTTAATGGTACTTCGGGTATTGCAGTCGGTATGGCGACTAATATCCCACCTCATAATTTAAAAGAGGTAGTAAATGCAGTAGTTAAGATTATAGATAATAGGGTAAACGAAGACAGAAAGACTGAAATTGAAGAAATATTGAGTATTGTCAAAGCTCCGGATTTTCCTACCGGCGGTATCATATTAGGTACAAGAGGAGCGGAAGAAGCATATCGTACCGGAAGAGGTAAGGTGAGAGTCCGTGCCGTAACAGATATTGAGACAATGCCTAACGGTAAGAGTCGCATTATTGTTACAGAGCTTCCTTACATGGTAAATAAGGCAAATTTGATTCTTAAGATTGCCGATCTTGTTAAATTAAAAAAGATTGACGGAATCACAGACCTTCGGGATGAGACAAACCGTGAAGGTATGAGAATTGTTATAGAGCTTCGTAAAGATGCAAATGCTAATGTTATATTAAATCAATTATATAAACATACACAGTTACAGGATTCTTTTGGTGTCATTATGCTGGCGCTTGTCAATAATGAGCCGAAAGTAATGAATCTTCTTGATATGCTTACCCATTATCTGAATCATCAGGAAGAGGTAGTCACAAGAAGAACAAAATATGATCTGAATAAAGCAGAAGAAAGAGATCATATTTTACAGGGATTACTGATTGCTCTTGATCATATTGATGAAGTAATTCAGATTATCAGAAGCAGTCAGACGACTCAGATTGCAAAAGAAAGATTGATAGAGCGTTTTGAACTCTCCGATGCACAGTCTCAGGCAATCGTAGATATGCGTCTGCGTGCTCTGACAGGTCTGGAAAGAGAGAAGCTTGAGAATGAACATAAAGAGCTGCTGGCTAAGATTGCTGAGTTAAAAGCAATTCTTGCCGATGAAAAATTACTCCTTGGCGTGATTAGAGAGGAGATGCTTATTACCGCAGAAAAATATGGTGATGACAGAAGAAGCCAGATTGGTTTTGATGTTTATGATATCAACATGGAAGATTTAATTCCGAAGGAAAATACTGTTATTGCCATGACAAGTCTTGGCTATGTGAAGCGTATGACTGTGGATAATTTTAAAGCGCAGAACCGTGGCGGCAAGGGAATAAAAGGAATGCAGACGATCGAAGAAGATTATATTGAAGATCTTCTTATGACGAATACGCATCATTATTTGATGTTCTTTACTAATTTAGGTCGTGTATATCGTCTGAAAGCCTATGAGATACCGGAATCAAGCCGTACTTCCAGAGGAATTGCAATCGTGAATATTTTGCAGTTAAATCCCGGAGAAAAAATATCTGCAATGATTCCGATCAAAGAGTATGAAGAGGATCATAATCTTTTCATGGTTACCAAGAGAGGTATTGTTAAGAAAACCTCAGTGATGGAATTTTCTAATGTGAGAAAGAACGGACTTGTGGCTATTAATCTCCGTGAAGATGATGAATTGATAGAAGTAAAAACAACTTCTAAGGAGACGGAAATTTTCTTAGTTACAAAGCTTGGTATGTGTATCCGTTTTAAAGAAACAGATGTACGTCATACAGGAAGGTCTTCTATGGGTGTAATCGGTATGAATCTGTCTGATGGAGATGAAATTGTAGGTATGCAGTTAGATCATCAGGGTGATTCTCTTCTGATCGTATCTGAAAATGGTATGGGTAAACGTACTTATCTGAATGAATTTACGGTACAAAAACGTGGTGGTAAAGGTGTTAAATGCTATAAGATCACAGAAAAAACAGGCGATGTAGTAGGTGTGAAAGCGGTCAATGACGATCATGAAATTATGATGATCACCACAGAGGGAATTATTATACAGCTTCGTATGGAAGATATCTCAACACTTGGAAGAATTACTTCCGGCGTCAAAATGATCAATTTAGATGATAATGTAAAAGTCGCTAAGATTGCCAAAGTCCGGGAAAAATTAAGTGACGGCAATCAGGAATTTGAAAATATTGAAGATGCCATGGAAGATATTCCGGAAGATGAGAAGTATAATACACCGGATGAAGTTAATGAAGAGATAACACTTCCGAAAGAAGATGAAGAAGATTCTGAATAATTTATAAGTTTTAATGAAAACTCCGGAAGGTTTAGATGTACTTTCCGGAGTTTATATTTTATGAATATTTAGAAATTGAGGTATTTATGATGAAGTTAGCAGTAATTGGAGATATTCATAGTAATCATGTGGCACTTGAAACATGTATTAAACATGCACTTGACAGAAATGTAGACGAATTTCTTTTTATTGGTGATTATATCAGTGATTGTCCATATCCTCAAAAGACAATGAAGATCATCTATGAAATGAAACAAAAGTATCATTGTTATTTTATAAGAGGAAATCGTGAAGATTATATGCTGAATCACAGAAATCGTCCGGAGGAGAGATGGACATATTCTTCCGCCAGCGGTAATCTTTTCTATACTTATGAGAATCTGACTAAAAAAGATTTGGATTTCTATGAAAGCATGGATATTCAAGGAATTTATAGGAAAGAAGGATATCCATCTTTTCGCTATTGTCATGGTTCTCTTACGTCTTCCAATGAATTATTGATACCTGAAAATGAAAATTTAGAGAGAATGATGTCAGATTTAGATGTAGATTTATTAATCAGCGGGCATACTCATATTCAGGAAACAATTATATGTGGTACAAAAAAATTGATTCATCCGGGATCTGTAGGTATTCCTTGGTATCATAAAGGTAAAACGCAATATATGATTTTGCATGGAACAGAAGGAGGATGGAAAGAAGAATTTTTCCAGTTAGATTATGATGTAAATGCTGTAATAGAGGAATTTAGAACTTCCGGAATCATGGAAAAGGCATTTTATTGGTCTAGGTTAAACATTCATGCGTTGGAAACAGGAGAAGATTATACTACTCCCTGTCTGCAGCTCGCAATGAAACTGTGCGAAGAAGCAGAAGGGAGAGTAAATTGGCCGGATATTCCTGAGAAGTATTGGGATATGGCGTATAATCAATTTATTACTTTTTGTAATTAATAATAATCGATGCAATCGCGCAGCAGATTCCACCTACCGCAAATACCAGAACATAGGGCATTCCGAATCCGCCATCAATCGTAAATCCGAATATGAAGAATATAATAGTGGAAATCAACATAATACATGCACATACGGAGCCTTTTAGTTTATTTTTTTTATAAGTATCTGAACTTGTATCATGTTCTTCATTGTATTCATCAATGTTGTATTTTCCTTTCTGTAAGCCTGCATATATCAGTATGGTAGTACCGGAAGTAACGCATAACATAAATATGGCTGATATCAAAGATTCCAGATATTCGTTAGTCTCAAATTGAGGATAAATTGATTCAACACCTAATATGATGATTAATCCTATTAATATGACAGATACTCCTGCAGCAATCATAATAGAAAATTTCTTATTGAATATATCAATTTCTTTCTGTGTATAGAAATTTTCAAGCAGAGGATGTTTGTTAATATAATCGGAATGCTGTATGCCCGTTACGATCATAATGGCTACGCTGATCGTCAGAAGGATAAAAAATATCAATCCGGTAAACTCTTCTTTAATAATTCCGCCTAGAAAGAAGTTGCACCCATATAGTATAAGCATTAAGGATAATCCGAAAAGAATCAAACCTACGGCAGCAGATATATATTTGCTGAACCGGTTCATTTGGTCTTCATATTCTTCTTTTCCTTCTACATTAATATCTTGGATATTACCTTGTACGAGATCATCCATACTACAGTGAAACATTTGGCATAATTGGATTAGTTTATCCATTTCCGGGTATGTTGTATCGGATTCCCATTTTGATACGGACTGTCTTGATACATCCAGTTTCTCAGCTAATTGCTCCTGTGTTATATTTTCTCTTTTTCTTAAATACTGTAAATTTTCCCCTAAACTCATATTGTATGTTCCTTTCTTCATTTTCCGTTTTCTTTGAGTTCGCAAAGCGAATCTCGCAACCGAGCTCAGCTCGATTTTGTAACTGATCAGTTTCTATCATTGATTTTAGAAAAACATACATGTAAACTCTATCAATTTCATGTTGCTTTTAAGTTTTTTGATGTAAATTTAAGGTTGCAGTGCTGTAAATATGGGCTTTTTTTATAATATCATGAAATAATTGTATTTGAAATCTTTGATAATCATAAATATAAATGCTAAAATAGTATTTATAAAAAATGGAAGGCTTTTAAGAATTATTTTAATGAAAAAACAGATAGATGGACAACTAAACTTATTTGATTACATATCCGAAGAAGAAAAAAATATTTCTGAGCATGATAGTCATGATAAGTTAGAAAAGATTAAAATTAATATAGAGGATAGTGATAATATAATTTCTTTATATGAAGAATGTTCTATATGTTGGTGTAGCACATGTAGCCACAATGAGAAAGGACAGGCTGTACCGCGGGATTTTGCGGGGGAGAAAAAGCCGTGTCCTTCCTGTAGTTTCTGCATAAAGCAGAAGAAAGCTGAAGTCTGTGAAATAGGCTCTTACGAAAACGGATGTAAACTGCGGGCGGAAGAAGAAGGAATACCGATTACGTGATCTTTTCAAAATCTTCTACGCCATGTTTACACCAAGGACATATGAAATCAGGAGGGAGTTCTTCACCTTCATAGATATAACCACAGACCACGCATCGCCAGCCTTTGGCAGATGAGGCTTCGGGCTGTGGTTTCACAAATTCATGATAGAAAGAGTAGGTCATTGCTTTTTCACCGGAAAGAACTTCACAATCCGATACGGTAGCAAGGAATAGCATGTGGGTTCCCAGATCAAAACTATTTGTTACTTTACAGTCTAAAAAGGCAGTAACATGTTCTTTTAAATAAGGAAGTTCTTGTTTTGTCATAGAAAAAGGAAAGTCTACAAATTTATCAGTATTTTTTCCGCTTTGAAATCCAAAATGTTGAAAGAGAGAGAAAGGCGCTGTCTCGGATAATACAGAAACAGCTAATATCCCTGATTTCTGTATTAATTCGCAAGTCAGATTTTTTTTATTGACGGCAACAATGATTTGTTTTGGATTGTCAGTCACTTGTGTTACTGTATTGATAATGCAGCCATTCATTTTTTTGTCGTGTTTTGTTGATACCACGTACAAACCGTAGGATAATTGAAATAATGCTTTTGGGTCCATAAGAGTTCCTTTCTTATAAGTAATTTCCGGTATTTACAATATTTATCGGATTGAAATATTGTAGTTATGAATTAGCGATAGTATATGTAAAATATTAATAAATATGTATTGGAAAGGCGCGCTTTTTATGAAATTTACAAATGCAGAAGAAAAAAGAATATATATGACGAAAGAGCCGGTTAAAAAGCTTGTGTGTACACTTGCAGTTCCAACAATTTTAAGTATGTTGGTCACTTCTTTTTATAATATGGCAGATACTTTTTTTGTAGGAAAATTGGATACACAGTCTACGGCAGCAGTCGGGGTCGCCTTTTCATTGATGGCGATCATTCAGGCGGTGGGTTTTTTGTTCGGTCATGGTTCAGGTAATTATATTTCCAGAAAATTGGGGGCAGGGAATATTGAGGAAGCTGAGAAAATGTCTTCTGTCGGATTTTTTACGTCTTTTTTTGCAGGTGTTGTGATTATGGTTAGTTGTATTTTTTTTATTGAACCTCTTTCTTATGCACTTGGTTCGACGCCGACGATTCTGCCTTACACGGTGACTTATCTGAGAATTATTCTGTTTGGCGCGCCGGCTATGACTGCTTCTCTTGTTCTCAATAATCAGATGCGTTTCCAAGGGAGTGCATTTTACGCAATGATCGGTATTGTTTCGGGAGCAGTCATTAATATTATTTTAGACCCGATTCTTATATTTATATGTGGTATGGGAATTGCAGGAGCGGCGTTGGCAACTACGATCAGCCAATATTTAAGTTTTATCTTTCTTCTCATTATGGTTACAAAAGGTGGAAACATTCAGATTCGTTTTTCTAATTTTAAACCAAGTCTTCATTTTTATCAGGAAATTATAAGGGGAGGGATTCCGGCATTATTCCGGCAGGGGCTTGCCAGTGTTGCCACGATCTGTTTAAATCATGCCGCAAGTGTATACGGTGATGCGGCGATTGCGGGTATGTCCATTGTGTCCCGTATCATGATGTTTGCCAATTCTGCACTAATAGGATTTGGTCAGGGATTCCAGCCTGTCTGCGGATTCAATTATGGGGCGGGAAAATATAAGAGAGTTCTGGATGCCTATTGGTTTTGTGTGAAATTTTCTTTTATGGTGCTTATGGGTATGGCAGTTGTCGTGTATATTTTTGCACCGCAGCTCGTGACAGTTTTCCGCCGGGATGATTTGGATGTTATTGCGGTCGGGACAGCGGCGCTTCGTTATTCTGTTATCGCTTTTCCTTTAAGTTCGTGGATTATCATGTGTAATATGATGTTACAGTCTATCGGTAAAGGAGTAAAAGCCTCTATCGTCTCTTCGGCAAGACAGGGAATCTTCTTTCTGCCGTTGATTGCAATTCTTCCTTATTTCTTTGGATTGAAAGGTGTTGAAATTTGTCAGGCGGTATCGGATGTATTTGCACTTACTGTATCAATACCGATTGGAATGAATGTGATTCGCGAAATGAAGGAAAACGATTAGATATTTAATTATGACAGGACCTTGAAAATACATTTTTCAAGGTCCTATTTTTGTAATGCGCCTGGCGGCGCACATTTTCAAGTATTACATATTATTGTGAAAAATTATACTTCATAAAATAAAATATTTTATGAAATTCTATTTTTTATTGTAACTTAAATTAAACTTATGTCAATATTTTTTTACAAATTTGTGGATTGAACGGAGGAAAATACAATGCCAAGAAAAGGACGTAATATCTATAAAAGAAAAGATGGAAGATGGGAAGGAAGGGTTATTTTGGGATATGATGAAGGTCAAAAGCGCAGATATCATTCTATCTATGGCAAAAATTATAGTGAAGTAAAGCTAAAAATGCAAAAATATATAGAAAAATACGGAAATATTAAGGCAAAAGGAGAGACAATAGGATATATTTTGAATTTTTGGCTGGAACAGAAAAGAAAAAGCTGGAAACCATCAACTTATGCAAATTATAGAAGGATTGTTGAAAATCATCTAATCCCATATTGGTCAGAAATATATCCGGAAACACTTAATGCTGAAAAAGTCCGAAAGTTTATTATGACCAAAAAAGATGACGGTCTATCCTGCAGTTATATTAAAAATATGTATGGATTGTTTCGACAGGCACTTAAATATTATGAAAACGAACATGACAATATTCATTATAAAATTCCAATGCCTGAGATCATCATAAAAAAAGAAGAAAATATAAAAGAAAAACGGCTTCCTTCCATTGAAACAATCAATGAAATAGAAAAAATTCTGTATCTTAAAGAAATACCTGAACAAGCAGGATTATTGATTGCTATAAATTCAGGAATCAGAATTGGAGAATTATGTGCTTTGCAATGGAAAGATGTAGATTTAGATACAGGAATTATTCATGTAAATAAAACAATGCAAAGAATTAGGACATATGCAGATCAAAATACAGAAACAGAAGTCTATATCATGAAACCTAAAAGTGACAGTTCTGTCAGAGATATTCCACTACCTAGTAATTTAGTTAAATTCCTCAATCAAAAAAAGCAATGCCCGGAAGAATATATTATACCTGGAAAAAGAGTGGCTTATTGCGAGCCACGCACATTGCAGTATAGATTTGAACGTTTTTTAAAAGTAAATGGGTTTGAAGGTTTTCGATTCCATGCATTACGACATTGTTTTGCCAGCAGATGCGTTGAATTGGGGTTTGACGCAAAAAGTTTATGTGAGATTATGGGACATTCGGATATACACATAACATTGCAGTTATATGTACACACATCATTAAAGCAAAAGCGCACATTAATGGAACGTTTGAATAATGAATCAAATGTTGAGTGATAGACCGTCAAAAAAATGGTAGAGTGAAGGATTAATGTATAAATTGGCGAATCAGCTTTCATTTCATAATATATTTTATTTTGCGAAATTCAAAAAAATATAAGGAGGAGAGAGGATGAAAACCAAATTCATTCAAAGAATGATGGCAAGCGCTTTGACTATCGCCCTTGTAGCTGCACCTTCCATGGGTGTGTTTGCTGCAACTGGCGATCCTGTAACAGGAAGCAGCAGTAGCAGCATTTCAGGTAATTCTGTTAGTTCTGCCCCTGCAACAGCAGAGGAAAGAGTAATTGCTATCGTTAACGAGAACAGTGATGGCGGTTCTTCTGTAAGCAGTGTTGCCGAGATTCCTGTAATTAATACAGTTGCCGGTGTTAAGTCAACCGTACAGGGCGTTTATATTGCAACTAGCGTAAACGGAACAGCAATCACCAGCAGTCTTGCAGGAATCGCAAGCAGTTATGGTCTTGCAGCAGGTGAGGTTCCTTATGCAAGATTTTACAACATGGACGCTAAGAAGAGCGTGCTTGCCAAAGCCGTAATCGACAATGCAGCGGCAGCTTTAGGAGCTACAGTAGGTCCTTGCATCAACATTGAGATCGGTAAGAAGGCTGGCGGACAGTTCACTTTGCTTTCTCAGGATGGCGAGAACATCACAATTAAGGTTGGTATTCCGAAGTCATTCGCACAGGATGGCAAGACATTTGCAATGATCTGTGTACGTCCGGGTGGAGCAGTAACTGTTCTTCAGGATACGGATTCTGATCCTAATACGATCACTTTCGATACAACAGGTGGTCAGGGTGCATATGCAATTGTTAAGTATTAATAACATGCATACATCAGCCGGAGGAAGAAATAAATTCTTCTTCCGGTACTTCCTGTTGTTTGCATTACTCATTTTCTGTATTTTTCAATTTAATATTTATAAAGTATATGGTTTTTCATTATATCCGGATGAATTCGGTTATTGGGCGAGTGCGGCGGAAGTTTTAGGTTATGACTGGTCTGCTACAGCGGCGCTTGGTTCTTATTATTCATATGGATATGGAATGATTCTGACAGGAATACTATGGATTTTTCGGGATTGCGTGTCAGCATATCGTGCCGCAATTGCAGTAAATATGTTGTTACAGTGCGGAGCGATAGGATTATTGTGGGGAATTTTTAAAAGGCTGTATCAGACAGAAAATTCAGAAGAAAAAAAGATGCAGACTGTATTGGCTGTGGGGATAGCAGTTTTCTATCCGCCGTGGTCGTTTAGTATGCAGATGACAATGACAGAGGCGTTTCTTATGTTTCTGTATGCGTTGATCTGTTATGAAATTATTTTGTTTACTGAAAAAAAGAATATACTGAACGCAGTACTGCTTGTACTGTCGCTTCTTTATATATATTTCGTGCATATGCGTACTGTTGCCATAGTTATTGCGGCAGTTATAACACTTTTTATCTATGCATGGAAAACACCGGCTGCACGTAAGAAACTGGCGACAGCATTTGTGATATTTATTGTAGGGATAATATGTGGTCTCTGGATAAAACAAAAAATAACAAATACTGTATATGCCACAGCGGATTTGGAATTACTTTCAGTCAATGATTATTCAGGACATTTTGAAACATTAAAAAGATTATTTACGATTGAAGGTATCTTGAAATTTTTTTCCAGTTGTGCCGGAAAATTTTATTATTTGGTTATGGCATCTTTTGGACTATTAATTCCGGCTATATATCTTTGCTGTAAAAAAGTATGGAAACTGTTTCGGAACTTATTTTCTAAAGTATTAGCCCAACAGTCGGGAGATGACGTAAATGAGGGATATTTCTATTTGTTCTGTCTTCTTTCGGTATTAGGGCAGTCTGCTATTACTGCGATGGTCACAATGTCACCCGGAAGGCTGGATGGATTTGTTTATGGCAGATATAATGAGCATCTACTGCCAGTTTTTATTGGAATTGGTCTGATGATGGTCTGTGATACTGAACATAAGTTGTGTGTGTTATTAGTGAGTGTGAGTGTTTCAATAATTTTATTCAGTATCACCTTTAGAAGTGCCCTGCATAGCGGGCTTACTGTTATGCAGGGATATTTTGCGGCAGGAATCAGTTATCTGTCGGATGACTGGAATTATGATATTAAAACAGAATTTTGGAAGGCATACATTTTCGGAATATTTCTTATGGCGTTTATCATGACGTGTATTTATATCGGAAAAAGATTTAAGAAATACATATATGTGTTAGGAGCAATCCTGCTTGTGGAAATTCTGCTTACATTCTGCCTGGGAAGAAAATATACAAAGCCGTTCAATGATGTAAATTATTATAATTTGAAAATTGCCGAGTACATGAAAGAATATGATGAACCAATTGTGTATTTATATGGCGGCGGATTTCCTTACATTGATCTGATACAGTTTGCAATGAGGGAGAGAACAATAGAAATCCTTAGAGTGCAGGATCTGGAAAACACACTGTCAGATGAAATACAAATAGGCGGAGTAAATTTCATAATTAACAAAAAAGAAGAATTGGAAAAGATACTGCCTGATGAGGGATTTTTAATTGTGGATCAAGAATGCAGGTATCTTGAAGAAATTGAGAGAAGATGCACGAAATGTATGGAAAGTCAGGCGTTTATTTTGTTTACAGCACAGTAAAAGTAAGAGACGGGAGGTGTACCATATGAAGCTGCTTATCCAGATTCCCTGCTACAATGAGGCGGATACATTAGAAATTGCATTGAATGATCTGCCAAAAAAATTGGACGGAATCGATGAAATAGAGTACCTGATTATCAATGACGGCAGTCAGGATAATACTGTGGAAGTGGCAAAAAAGTGGGGCGTACACCATGTAGTCAATTTCAAACAGAACAAAGGGCTTGCCAAAGGATTTATGGCAGGGCTGGACGGATGTCTTCGTAATGGCGCTGATATCATAGTAAATACGGATGCGGATAATCAATATTGTGCAGAAGATATCCAGAAACTGATTCAGCCTATTCTGGACGGAAAGGCAGATATAGTGATCGGAGCCAGACCAATCGATGATACCGTTCATTTCTCACCGATCAAAAAAAAGCTTCAGCATTTCGGGAGTTGGGTAGTGCGTCAGGCATCTAATACAGATATTCCGGATGCACCGAGTGGTTTCAGGGCATTTAGCAGGGATGCGGCAATGCATATCAATGTAGTAAATGATTATACATATACACTTGAAACGATCGTGCAGGCGGGAAGAGAAAAGATGGCAATTACGAGTGTTCCCGTAAGAACGAATGCTGAGCTTCGCCCGTCGAGACTTTTTAACAGCATATGGGGATATGTGAAAAAAAGTATGCTGACAATCTTGAGGGCGTATATGATGTATAAACCATTAAAATGTTTCAGCTATCTGGCAGTTGTACCGATTGTGATCGGGCTTCTCATTGGATTCCGGTTTCTATACTATATGACAATAGGACAGTCCGGCGGACATGTACAGTCGCTTATTCTGGCATGTACGCTGATTATCATAGGTTTCCTTACTTTTATGATAGGGCTTGTGGCGGATGTGATTGCCGCGAACAGGAAACTTCTTCAGGACACACAGTATCATGCGAGAAAGACAGAGTATGATGCAATCTATATGCAGATGAAAGTGGAGAAAGAAGCAGTCAAAACCTACCAGGTGGTTGGGAAGAAGATACATCAGGAGATGCCTGTGGAGGAAAAATTGCAGGCGGAGATGTAGGGAAATAAGAGAATTTGAACCTTGACAATTTCATATCTTACATTAGGAAATCGAATTTGAGTTTATAAACGAAAAAACGTTTTATCTAATTTATACTTGCGTTTTCTTTTGGAGTGTAGTAGAGTGAAAACATATGCTCCGCCTACACACACCAAAGGAGGACAAAACAATGGTAGACAAAGAAATGCTGGCAGCAATGTCAGAGATGATGGATCAAAAGTTAGATTGAGAAGTTAGATCAGAAGTTAGATGAAAAACTAAAGCCGGTTTTTGACAGGTTGGACAGGCTTGAAGCAGACATGAAATATGTCAAGGTAGTTCAACTGGAAAATAATGTGATACCACGACTCAATACGATAGAGACATATTATCTGGATACCTCTAAAAGATACATGGAGAAGGCAGAGCAGATAGATACCATGGCTGCGGATATTAAGGTTATCCAGAGTGTTCTTATGGATCACAGCCAGAGACTGAGCCAAATACCTGTATAATAACAGATGTGTGTCACATCTATAGAAGTGTCTCCATTGGAAGCCACATCTGTAGAAAATGTATAAAATATAGTAGATATATAAATTCCCAGTGTAAGATATGAAATTGTCTTATGCTGGTTTTTTTGTGGTGGAGATCTGTACCTTGAAAATTTCATATTTTATATCAGGATTTTTCTTGCAGGGTTAATAATTCTCTGGTATAGTGATAAAAGAAAATATCGTATCAATTTCTATGATACTGTTTTCTGCTATGTCAACAAGGAATCATGCTTAATTCTAAGAATTTCAAGCAAGTATCCCAAAACAAAATTTAATAATGCACTTGGGATATTGAATTAGTTAATTCTTAATAGAATTGGTGTATTTACTGTCATATTCCATGTGGGAAAGGCAGGTTTACAATGAAACAAACAAAAGATCAAAACACCGATTTTCAGATTCCGAATTCGCAGATAAGGGACAGTTCCAGTAAAATAATTTTTGGAGATTCTCATTTGTGCTCACAATTTCTACATGGGTATGTAAACATTCCTCTGCTAAAAGATGTGGAACCAGAAGATATAGAAGATGTATCAAAACAATATATACATATGTTTACAGAGGAAAGAAATTCGGATGTAGTAAAAAAAGTCCGGTTGAAAGGAAACGAAACACCGTTTTATTTAATTTCTCTTATTGAACATAAGTCGCAAGTAGATTATAATGTAATCATGCAGATACTGCGCTATATGGTCTACATATGGGAAGATTACGAGAAAGAGCAGGAAAAGAAACATAAGGGAGTCAGCAGAACAAAGAATTTTAAATATCCGCCGATTTTGCCGATTGTTTACTATGATGGGACAGCTGATTGGAATGAAGGTATCGAGTTAGGAAACAGAATTTTTCTGAGTGATACTTTTGAGAGTTATATACCAAATTTCAAATGTATTCTGGTACAGCTTAAAAATTTCAGTAATGCTGAAATTATGGAGAAGAAGGATGAACTTTCAATTATAATGATGATCAGCAAGCTGCAGAGGGAATCAGACTTTGCAGCAGTCAATAAAGAGATCAGTGCAGACTATTTAAATGATATAACATCTAAGTCGCCTGAATATCTGTTAGATATCATAGCACAAATAGTGGAAGTTCTGCTCTTGAAGATCAATGTGCCACGTGAAGAGGCAGAGGAGTTTTCAGGGAGAGTAAAGGAGCGGCATATGGGAGAATTATTTGCAAATTTTGAAGCATATGATGTGCAAGAGACGCGAAGGATTGCCAGAGAGGAAGCAAGAAGAGAAGTCAGAGAAGAAATTAAAGAAGAGGTCAGAGACGAAGTCAAAGAAGAGGTCAGAGACGAAGTTAAAGAAGAGGTCAGAGACGAAGTCAAAGAAGAGGTCAGAGACGAAGTCAAAGAAGAGGTCAGAGACGAAATTACAAAAGAGACTAAAGAAGAAGATATTGCTTGTGCCATTAGAATGATGAAGGAAGTATCCGGTGTTAGGGAAATTACAAAGAAGCAATTGGTAAAACAGTTTGAATTAAGCCCGGACACGGCAGAAGAAAAGCTTAGCTTATATTGGTAATATAGGGTAAATTTATAGCGATAAATAAAAAAGAATCCTGATATAAAGTATGAAATTGTACTGGTAAAGTGCAGTGTGGACATGCTTTGTGTCGGGATTTTTTGTGTGGAGTGGAGAATGGAGCAGAAGAAAAAATTACTTGTAACTGCATCAACATTTCCCAGATGGGAAGGAGATACCGAGCCGAGATTTGTATTGGATCTGGCAGCTCATATGACAGATCAGTTTCAAGTAACAGTGTTAGTTCCGGCGGCACCGGGAGCGAAGGACAGAGAAATATTAGAGGGAGTGGAAGTAACAAGGTATCATTATTTTCCAATACACAAATGGGAAACTCTGTGTTATCCGGGTGCAATTGTTCCAAGGATAAAAGAGAAAAAGATTCGGGTTTTGTTGGTTCCGTTTTTATTTTTATCGCTCTATTTTCATTTACTGAAAATTTTGCCAGAATACGATATTGTACATGCACACTGGTTGATTCCACAGGGAATTGTGCAGTCATTCTTTAAGAAACCATATATTGTGACGGGACATGGCGGGGATGTAACTTCACTAAATAAAGGGTTGTTTAAAAAATTAAAGATCAGATGTTTGAAAAGAGCAAAGCATGTTACCGTGGTTTCTGAACATTTAAAAAATCGGGTGCAGGAATTAACACCGGAAATTAGCCCGGATGTCATTTCGATGGGAGTGGATCTTTCTAAGTTTGGCAAGCAGTATTTTGTACCGAATTATTTTGGTCAGGGCGATAAGAAGGTAGTTTTGTTTGTAGGAAGACTGGCAGAGAAAAAGGGTGTTACTTATCTGATTGAAGCAATGAAAGATATAGATGCGCTATTAGTGATCGTGGGAGATGGACCGCTTAGAGAAGATTTGGAAAGACAAGCGGCAGATATGAAAGATAAAGTTATTTTCATGGGAGCAAAAACGCATGATGAATTAAAAACGATTTATGCATCGGCAGACGTGTTTGTAGCCCCCTCTGTGACTGCTAAGGATGGGGATAAAGAAGGACTTCCTACTGCTATTATGGAGGCTATGGCTTCAGGGCTGCCTATTGTTGCAAGTAATTCAGGTGGTATATCACAGTTGGTTAAAAATGGCGAGAATGGATTGTTGTGTGAAGAAAAATGCATTGAGCAGTTAAGAAAAAGTATATGCATTTTATTGGAAGGTGTAGATTTTTATCAACAGATTGTAAGTAACGGGAAAAAAACAATTGAGCAATATGATTATTTTATTGTAGCTCGGGAGTTTAGCACGCTTTTACAATAACAATGAGTAGAAATGGAATAAGTAAGGAAAAGCGCGTGATACGTTACTGTTAAATAGAGGGAGTATGACATAATGGAAAGAATTCCTAAAATTATACATTATTGTTGGATGGGTGATAAAGAACTTCCGGTATTAGTCCAAAAATGTATTGATTCATGGAAAGAAAAGTTACCGGATTATGAAATAAAATGTTGGAATACAGAAAATTTTGACGTTAATATTTGCCAGTATACTAAGGAAGCATTTCAAGAAAGGAAATATGCTTTTGTAAGTGATTATGTAAGGCTGTATGTTTTATATAATGAAGGCGGTATTTATCTGGATACAGATGTAGAGGTAATCAAAAAATTTGATGATTTACTTGATAATTCGGCATTTACATCTTTTGAAAATAATCATACAGTAGCAACGTGTATTTTTGGAAGTGTAAAAGGTAATCCATTATTTAAACAATTTTTGGATTATTATACAGGAAGATCATTTATTCTTCCAAATAGTAAATATGATTTGACACCGAATTCATTACCTATTACTCGTATTTGTAAAAAGGAAGGTCTGGTTTTAAACGGAAAACAACAAAAAATGAAAGATATAGTGATATATCCAAAAGAATATTTTTGTCCATATGATACAGCAACAGAACAGATGGATATTACAAAGAATACATATGCGATTCATTATTTTTATGGCACATGGATTCCAGAAAGCAAAAAGCAGATTGTTATTAAAAGAAAGCAGATTGTAAAGAAATATGGAAGTGTTATGGGATATTTGTATTATGGCTTCAGTGTTTGGAAAACGGAAGGCATTAAACAATTTATAAAAGAGATGAGAGTTTTTTTGAATTTACAGAGAATATAAGGAGATGTGTTCAGATGGAATATTTGTTGAGTTTTTCATATGAGAAAAATATGGAGGATGTTATCTTATATCAATATAGATTCCTACAATATACCAGTGTGGACACTGAAAGAAGTTTGTGATAAATACGTGAAAAGTGGTCAGGATATTCATTTTTTAAAAATAGATGTTGAGGGATGGGAAAAACAATGCCTTAAAGGAATGGATTTTGAACATTATCGTCCTTGGATATTGTGTATTGAATCAGCAAAGCCAACAACAGAAGATCCGGTATATGGTGCTTGGGAAGATATTGTGATAGGAAACGGTTATATATACGCAGGAGAGAAGTTTGCTAACAGATATTATGTATTAAAAGAAAAAACAGATATTATAGAAAGGTTTCGTGATATTGGACATCTCGAAGATTTTTATAATATAACATTTTATTCGGATTCAGAGAGAGAACAATATAAGAAGTATATTAGATTTTTGCAGAGCAGAGCGTTGGCACCGTTGCGGTGGGTGAGACGCTGTATGAAGAAGCTTGTATGATAATTGGAACAAGGCAAATGTAACAGACTGACGCGTGGCGTGTGAAAATCAAATTGCTTATATATGAATTGCAGGTAAGTAAAGATGAAGATATATATAGATTTTTTTAGTGCATTACCACAAAAGTTTGGTGTGAAAGTTCATGGAGGAGGAAACTATACAAGGAATATTATTAAACAGTTATTAGATTTGGATAATCAATGTATCCAGATAGTTCTTTTATGTCCGAAAGAGTTTGTTCCTTCAAATAAAAATGAACCTGAACTGTATATATATAAGAACTTAATCTGGAAAAATGTACAATGTATATCGAAAGACATTAAATTCGAAGAAGGTAGCATTTTGTTTTATCCTATGCTGGGGTATTTAAGAGATTTAAAAGATATTGTAAAAATACGAAAAAAAAATCCTAAATTAAAGATATGTGCGACATTACATGACGTAAGATTTTTACATTATACAGTAGATTATACAGAAGCATATTATAAACATGGTCTGAAAAAACTATTTTTCCCAATTCATAGTTTCCTTGTAGATAATGTGATAAAGAAACTTTTAAAGCGTCCGGCTTTAAGAAAATGTCTGCGGTCATTGGATGAGGTGTATACGGTTTCAAATTACTCCATGCAGCATATCCTAGAGGAAGTAAAAAGCACAAAAATATCTTGGTATTATCAAGAGGTTAATCCAAAAAAAATACCTGCAAATATAAAAGGCAAATATTCAAATTATATTTTATTTGTCAGTGGGGCCAGACCGTTGAAAAATTTAAGTCATGCGTTGTTGGGATTTTCTCAATATAAAAAGGAACATTCTGAAAGCGATTTGAGGCTCATTATAACGGGTGTGGATGAAAGTACTTTTAATAATTTATGTTGTCTTCCTAAGTTGGATAACGAAATTATAAGAAACAGCACAGTTTTATTTGGTTATGTCTCTAGTAAAGAACTTGTCGAATTATATGTAAATTGTAGATTTGTATTGTTTACATCAAAAAATGAAGGATTTGGATTACCTGTTTTAGAGGCAGCATTATATGGGAAAACATGTGTTGCCTCTAATGTAACATCTATTCCGGAAATAATTGGATCAGCAGTAAGATATGTTTCTCCCACAGATGATCGTGCGATTGCGAGGGAAATTGCATATTTATGTGATGATGAGAAATTGGCAATATATGAGAAACGTGTTGCTGATGCCGTTGAGATTATAAAACAACGTATGATGTTGGAACAAAGAAATTTTATAGAAGATTTAATTGAAATATAATTTTGAGAACACATCTTGTATTTTAAAAACGAAGAAAAATAGCTATATGAAGTTGACTTTATGTAATTGAAGGATAATGAGGAAGTGTATGACAAAATGAAAATCAGTATTGTTACTGTAGCATATAATTGCCAGGATTTAATACGGGATACCATACAGTCAGTGATTGAACAAACTTTTTATAATATTGAATATTTAATAATAGATGGTAATTCTACAGATGAAACATATTCTATTGTATTGCAATATGAGAGAGATAATGCGTTTATTAAAAGTTTTTCTGAATCTGATGAAGGAATATATAATGCGATGAATAAGTCTTTGAAGTATATTTCAGGCGATTATGTTTTGTTTTTGAATGCAGGCGATTATTTTTGTTCTAAAACAGTGTTGGAGCATTATGCTGATTACATTATTAAATACAACGAACCAGATATTGTTTATGGAAATGCAATTTTTTATGCAGATAAACAGATTGTACTAACAGAAAAAACGGTTTTTGATTGGGAATCGGTTTTAAGGGCAAAAGCAATATGCCATCAAAGAGTATTGGCTAAAGTAAAATTATTTAAAGAATATCGGTTTGATGAGGATTTTACTTATTGTGCTGATAGAGATTGGCTTTATCATATGTATTTTAATAAAAAAAAATTTATGCATATGGATGAAGAAGTTGTTTACTATGAAGCGACTGGCATTAGTTCTAAAAAAGATGTCCAAAATATTATTACAGAAGAACAGTTACGAATACTAAGAAGGTATTGCAGGCACTATTATTACCTTCACAAGATAAGAGTTGGGTTATTAAAAATGAGAAATATTCTGTTAAGAGAATATTAATTATTTATGATTCAGATACAATATTACGTTTATGAATGGGAAATGATTGATAATGTATGGACTGAAATATAAGTTAGACTACAAAAAGTTTGAAGAAAACAAGATTAACGTAATAAGAGAAATAATTATATTGTTTTTAATATATATTTTAATATTTATTTTATCAACATTGCAGGTTAAAGATGTTGTGTCAATATGGAATCAAAATGATGAATTCGGTGTGTGGCAGGGTGGAGCATGGTTATTAGGTCTGAATTGGTCAGAAGTTACTTCAACTAATGGATATTATGGGTATGGATATGGATTTATACTTATGTTTTTTATAAAGTTTTTTGGACATGATACAGTGCTAATGACACATATGGCTATTTATTTTCAAGCATTAATACATACCAGCTGTATTTTTATTGCATGGTGGTGTATCAGAAAAATGTTTCCTTCTGTTAATACAGTTGTGAGAATAATTGCTAGTTCAGTTTGTATAATATCTATTCCAGATTTATTTTATAATTATATGTTTTTTTCAGAATCACTGCTCCGGTTTATAGTATGGCTTGTATTTGGGCTTGTAGTAAGTTATTCATATAATAAAAAATGGTATAAATTATTTTTGGTTCATTTATTGTCAATATATGCTTTTTCTATTCATCAGCGTTGTATTTTGCTTATGTTTATGGCGGTGATGCTGACTTTGTATGAAGTCGGGAACTATATTCATAAAAATGGATTTAAGTGGCAACCTATGTTGAAAATAGGATTGCTTATTTTAGCAGTGTTTTTATTTTATAAGATTGAGTATGCATCTGCTCAGCATTCATATATAGAAGCATTATATATGGCTAAAGAAAACAGCAATGTTGGTGGAAATTTATTGTCTGAAAGGGGCTATACAGTTAAGTTTATTTTAAAGGATGTAGTATTTAATATAGAGACTCAGAAGATAGCTATACAGAATATGCTGGGATTTATTTATTATATATGTGCTATCGATTGTGGGTTTGTCTTTTGGGGATTTATTTTGTGTCTTACAAAAATAAAGGCGTTTTTTATTTCTAAAAATTCAGATCATATGATGCCATATATATATATGAGTTGCATGACTTTAATAGGAATACTTTTAGTAGTGTATCAAAATGCTAATGAAGGGGTATATCAAAGAGTTGAATTAATACATTATGGAAGATATTGTTCTTATTTATTTGCGCCCATGATTATGCTCGGTATTGTACATGTATTGGAGTCAAAAACTTTGACTCTTAGGAAAAATCTTTTGCTTATTATTATTACTTTTTTGATTTCAGGATTCTCTACTTATGAGGTATTAAAGCAACATAATGTGACGAATTTATTTGCTTTTGCGAATGCCTGTCCTGGAATTAAATCGGTATATTATACTGAAAATCCGTTTACAGCGACATTGTACCACACAGTTCTTGGTGTTGTGTGGATTCTAATACCAGTGATAGTTATTTTAATCTCAAAAAAAAGTACAAAGTTTGGAAAATATGGACAAATTGCATTATTTATAGTGATTGCAGTTACCTGGATAAATGTAGGCAATAAAGAATGGAAAGAGATACACGAGGAACAAGATGAGTATGTGACACAAACATATGATCTGCAAAATATTCTAAAATATGAAGATGAATTTGCTGCCTTCAAATCATTCGGGCGTTATGGAAGTGGGCTGTTGCAATATAATAATCCGTTTTCTAAGGTTTATGTTTGTCAAACATTTGATGAATTTGGAGCCGAAGAGGATGGATTGATGGTGGTATCACAAAAAGGAATAGATGAGATGGATGAAATTATACAGAAATATGATGTTGAGTATGAAAATAATCGTTACTTTGTATGGAGATATGAGATAGCCAAATAGAATAAATTTGAAATGGATTTATATTTGAGTGAAAGGGCAGAAGTGACAATGAATATTTTGATAGTCAATACATTTTTTGAAGGCGGTGGGGCTGAAAAGGTTGCACGACAGCTATATTATGGTTTATCCAATTCTTATAATTGTAATATGTATTTTGTGTCTGGGAGAGGGATTAAAACAGAGAACGTTATTTCTATTATTTATAATAAGCATAATCGATTTTTATATGCATTTAACAGAATGAAAAATTTAATCAGTAATAATGCACGGAAAAGAGATTTGTTAGCTAAAAACGTGATAATAAAATGTATTAAGAAATATCACATTGATATTGTTCATTTTCATAATATACACGGTAATTATATAGGTATATCAGATATTAAAGAAATATCAAAATATTGTAAAGTGATTTGGACTTTACATGATATGTGGGCTATAACAGGGCATTGCGCGTATTCAATAGAATGTAATAAATGGAAAAATGAAAGCTGCCGTAATTGTCAAAATCTTACTTACTATCCCAAAATGTGGTTTGATAGGGCAGAAAACAGATTACATTTAAAAGAAAAGACATTTATAAATGGAGATATAGTTTTTGTGGCTCCGTCAATTTGGTTAAAAAACCTTTGCTGCACAACATTTCTTAAAACAGAAAAGATTGTCGTAATAAATAATGGAGTTGATACTAATTGTTTCAAACCATTGGATAAAGAAAATTTAAGGCGGAAATATAATATACCATTGAAAAAAATAGTATTAATGTTTTCAGCAAATGCGTGTGATAGTCCATACAAAGGATTTGATGTTTTATGCAGTGCTTTAAAAATGATAAAAGATAAAGAAAAATACTTTATATTGATGGTGGGAAATGGTGAAAAAAGGGAAATAGAGCATATCTATGAATGTAAATATATGGGCTATGTCCAGAATGACAGCATAATGAATGAATTATATTCTATGTCAGATGTATTAATTGTACCCAGTCGGGCAGAAAATTTTCCATGTACCATTTTAGAGAGTATGGCTGCTGGGACACCGGTAATTGGCAGCAGAACAGGTGGAATTGTTGAACAGATTGATGATAAAACCGGTTGGGTGTTTGATGTTGGTGATTCACAACAATTAGCAGAGATTATCAGCAGCCTTCCGGATAAAAAATTAGATGATATGCATGTGCGGTGTCGAGAAAAAGTACTTACATTCTTTTCTGATAAAGATATGTTAAAAAAATATTATGAATTATATGAACAAGAGGCTGGAAAATATGAGTAAAATTTTATCAGTTGTTATAGCTGCTTACAATGTTGAAAAATATATTGCACAGACATTATCATCATGCTTATTGGAAGAGAGATATAGAAATTTTTATGAGGTTATTGTAGTTAATGATGGTTCAATAGATGGTACAAAAGAAATAGTACAAAAATATGTCGATCAGTATGGAACTTGTTTTGTATTGATAAATAAACAAAATGGTGGTTATGGTTCAGCAGTAAATGCAGGAATTTGTGCTGCACAAGGAAAATATATAAAATTATTGGATGGGGATGATTGGTTTGATACGGATGGATTGAAAAAGTTCATTGAGAAATTATGGGATATAAATTATGATATGATACTGACTGATTATAGGAAGGTAAGGATGAATGGAAGCTACACGGTCATTGATGGAAGAGAGATGCGAAAAAATTCTGTGACGCAGATAGATAATATCCCCAAGAAACAGGATTTTTTCAGTATGCATGCGATATGTTATAAGACGGAAATATTCAAAAAGAATAAGATCAGATTAACAGAACAATGCTTTTATACTGATTCAGAATATGTTCTTTACCCATTGATATATATTCAGACAGTTATTTATTTCCCAATAAATTTATATCAGTATCGTATCGGAGTGGAAGGGCAGAGCATAAGCAGGGAAGGGATTAGAAGACATTTAGGAGATTTGAAAAAGGTTATTTTACAAATTAATAGTTATTTTGATTCCTGTGGAAAAGCACTACCTGAAAATATCGAGAATAGAATCAGTTCAACATATAAGTATTATATTGATGGAATATTTGAACAGGAAGCCAGTCAGGATATGAAAAAGGAATTGATGGATTTTATATATGAAATAGGCGAGAAATACCCTAAACGATTCCAATATATAAGAAACAGAAAAATTCGTTTACTAGCCATGTCGCACGGACTTTTATATCGCCCCTGTATTATGTATATGAGATACATAGAAAAAACAAAGCGTATCTGTAAATAGAGCAAAACTAACTTGTTTTGTGGAATGTATTTTATGGCACGGTATAAGATTAAATATTACTGACTGACAAAAAAGAGGAAAAAATGAAAAATATTCTTGTTGATAAGCAAAATACGATATCTTCCGCAAGAACAAGAATTGAATATTTGGATATTGCCAAAGCAATAGGAATCCTGTGCATAATTGCAGGTCATATGGGTATAGCAAAAGTAGACAGGATAGTGTTTACATTTCATGTACCTCTTTTTTTCCTGATAAGTGGTTATTTTCTGGATAGGTCAGAAGATATCGTCTTATTTATTAAAAAAAATGCAAAATCTCTTTTGATACCATACTACTTTACAGGGCTATGTTTGATTATGATTAAGATCGTCATTGATATAGTCCATAAAGTGCCAGAGCAGATTCCTAAAGATTTGGTTCAGATTTTGCTTCATGTTTTGTATGCATCGGGAACGGATACAAACAATACTATCGGAGGAATCGCACCAATTGGCGCTATTTGGTTTTTGTATGCATTATTTTGGGCTAAGATCGTTGCGCGAGTGGTGTTAAAAGTAAAATATGCGTGGGGGGGGGTATTGCTGACTGTAATTGCATTAGCAGCGTACTATAGCTCTTTGTATGTATGGCTTCCTCTCGATGTACAGGCAGGTGGAATTGCGGGAGTTTTTGTATACATAGGCGCAGTGTTTAAGGAGCAGGGGATATTAGAAAAAATAAATTGGAAAATTTTTGTGATAGGATTTGCCGTATTGTTTTTTGAAGTTCATTTTGGAATATGTCTATACGTTGTTTCCAATACATATGATTATGGCATTGTCAGCATGGCAGGATCGATTTTGATTTCCGGTTTTATTATTGAGATTTCGAAAGGTATAGGGAAAGTACCAATTCTTAAAAAGATATTGTTGTTTTATGGACAGAATACAGTGATTATACTATGTTATCATCTGATTGAGCTTAATAATGCACCCTGGCATAGATTATGTAATCAAATACAAGTATTAAAAATTGCTCCGACAATGGTAAGCATTTGCTTGTTTTGTGCAAAGCTGATTTTTATAACAGTATGTACCTATATAACATTACATATTAAATGTCTGAGAAAAGTATTCGGAAAGAACGGAATGGATAGTTGGAGAAAATGAAAAGAAATACAACCGTACTTTATAATTTCATAATGAATATTATTCTGACTATGTCTTCATTTATTTTCCCACTGGTTACGTTTCCCTATGCGTCGAGAGTTATACGACCCGAAGGAATTGGAAGGGTATCTTTTGCGACATCTGTTGTCAATTATTTTTCGATTATAGCCCAGATGGGAATACCTACTTATGGAATAAGAGCATGTGCGAAAGTGCGTGATGATAAAGAAGAACTGAGCAGAACGGTTCAGGAGATTTTTTTAATAAATCAAATTATGTGCGTGGCTGCATATGTTTTATTTGGATTTTCTGTTTTGCTGATTCCTAAATTGGAAGAGCAGAGGAAGCTGTTGGTTATTATAAGTTCTATGATTCTGTTTAATACGATTGGTATGGAATGGCTGTATAAGGCACTGGAAATGTATTCTTTTATTACATGGCGTTCTCTTTTTTTTAAATTTATTTCAGTTATTTTAATGTTTATATTTGTGCATTCAAAGGAGGATTATGTCATATATGGGGCAATCTCTATTTTTGCATCTTCTGCTTCTAATATTTTAAATTTTATCTGTGTGCACAAATTTGTTGATTTAAAAGCAAGGAATCAATTGAATATTGGCAGACATATCAAGCCGATATTAGTCTTTTTTGCAATGTCATGTGCAACTACAGTTTATTTGAATCTTGATACAGTTATGCTCGGGTTCATGAAAACAGATGTGGATGTAGGATACTATAACGCGGCAGTAAAAATTAAGAATGTGCTGGTAAGTGTCGTGACGTCTTTGGGTGCAGTGCTCCTGCCAAGAGTTACTTATTACCTGGAAAAAGGAGAAAAGGACAAGTTTAAGGAGCTGTCCGTAAAGGCATTGCAGTTTGTCATCTTTATTTCTGTACCGATGATGGTATACTTTACTATTTTTGCAAAGCAAGGGTTGCTTTTAATATCAGGCTCCAGCTTTTTAAAAGCTGTTTTACCTATGCAGTGTATGATGCCCACAGTGCTGTTTATAGGACTTACGAACATTATGGCAATTCAGATCATGATTCCAATGGGAAAAGAAAAAGGGGCGTTGATTTCCGTTATAGTTGCAGCGATGGTAGATTTGGTGTTGAATGTAATTTTGATTCCGCATTATGCAGCGACAGGGGCTGCAATCGGTACGGCGGTGGCAGAGTTTGTGGTATATATTATTTTGTATTTTATAGAATGTAATATTTTTAAGGAGCTATTTCATGCTGTTCATTTTGCAAAAATTGTAATAGCATCAGGAGTCGGCATTATATTTTCTATGTGGACGGTTTATATGGACATTGAATATTATTTATGTTTGATGATATCTGCCGTTTGTTTTGCATTCGGATATTGGGTATGTCTGATTTTAATGAGAGAAAAGTTCCTGTGGGAAATAAAAGGAATTTTAAAAAACAATTTCATAAGCAATAAATTGATGAGATAGATGGGTTAAGTTATTTTTGTAGAAGGAGAAAGTCTATAATGGAGATTTTTAAAAAAGTTTATAATGCGGCCAGGGAAAAGAGACTTATGAGTTCGTGTAGAAATCATGTTGTAAGGAAGATATTGCCGGACGACTATGTGATCACAAAAAAAACAGTGTATCTTCCGTATAACAGGGGATTAAAAATATCCTCGGAGGATTTTGTGAGAGTTGCAGCATTACGTTTGATGGCTTATGAAATTAACGAGTCCGAAATTGAAGGTAGTGTAGCGGAGCTGGGGGTGTACAGAGGGGACTTCGCTAAGTATATCAATGAGTTTTTTCCTGACAGAAAGCTATTTCTTTTCGATACTTTTGAAGGTTTTGCAGATAAAGATATTAAGGATGACGTAAAAAATGGGTACAGTACCGGGACAGAGGACTTTTCAGATACAAGTTTGGATGCAGTGAGAAAAAAGATGGTTTATCCGCAGAAATGTATTATAAAAAAAGGATGGTTTCCACAGACAACAGATGGAGTGGAAAATGAAAGATTTGTATTTGTGAGCCTTGATGCAGATTTATTTACACCTATTTATGAAGGTCTGTCCTTTTTCTATCCGAGATTGGTAAGGGGAGGGGTAGTTTTTGTGCATGATTTCAATAACTCGGATTATAAAGGTGTTTCAGTGGCAGTCAGGAAGTTTTGTAAGGAGCAGAAAATACCGTATTTCTGTTTGCCTGATAACGCTGGAAGTGCGGTGATATTGAAATAGGATAATTGATTAGTATGTGATAGCAATCTAGAGTTGGGAGAGCAGATTTCATGTTCATTATTTTGATTCTATGGCTGGCTCTGATTTTGATAGGAATTAAACAGAATAAAGAGGTGTTTGATACATCTTTTACTTTAAATAATTCTACAGCCTTACGAGGAATTTGTTCTATAGAGATCATGATAGGGCACTTGGGGGTAGCAACCAATTCTATTGTGCTATTCCCAAATAGGAAGGCAGGAATTCTATTTGTTGGAGTCTTTTTTGCTCTATCCGGGTATGGACTTATGTATAGTTTAGCAAATAAAGATGGTTATTTGATAAGCTTTCTTCCTAATAGAATGAGGAAAATACTAATTCCGGCTTATGTTGTTTTTGTGCTTAACATCATTTTACATAGCATAATAAGTCAAAATATGTGGAATATGATCAAAATTATTGATTTAAAAGAATTTTTTTGGCAAACAAACTGGTATGTCTGGGAATTATTGATGCTATATATCGTTTTTTATATTAGCGTTAGGATAGATAAAAACCCAAAAAGATTTCATTTTATAGTATTGGCGTTTTCGATTATATTTATATGTGTTGCATATAGATTAAAATTTGATAATCCATGGTATGGAAGTACATTATGTTTTTGGCTTGGTATAGTTTATTTTTTACATAGAGATAAATTTAAAGAGATATTTATATTAAGATATCCGCTTATTAAGATAATGAGTTGTTGTTTTGTAATGACGATATCTTTTGTGTTATTTTTCATTCGGGGGGGGGTAATTGGATTATTAATATCCAGAAACGTTGCATCAGTATTTTTTGTAATTATCCTGATTATCGGTTTGTACAAGTTTAGTATAGGAAATAATATTTCATTGTGGCTGGGTGAGTATTCCTATGAGATTTTTTTATTCCATCCAGTATTTATAAGTATATTAAGACCATGGATTAAAAATGATGTAATTTTTGCTTGGGCTGTAATTGGAATCACAATTTTGGCTTCGTATTTGTATGGGGTTTGTGAAAGGAAGTTAATGAGCATAGTGAAGAAAAATCACAGAAAAGATGATACACCCAACCATCACTGATCGGGCATATCCGTTTTACTTAAATCGAAAGCAATATTGTTTTGTGTTAAGAGATTTTTTAAATAATTAATCTGAGGCAGATAATAATCATCCGATTCCTTCTTAGCCCGGGCAATAACTTCCTCGGAAGTAGTACCAAATAGGTTAAATAATCCTTCACATACCATAGAAGATTCTCCTTTCATTTTGAGATTTGCTTTGGTGAGCTGGTTTAAATATTTTATATAAATATCGTGTTCCTTATGTATTGCGTAATCATCGGCAAGCCGGTTAATCAGTGAGACATCCTGAAGATGATCTGTCAGACACCGAAGATAGAGATTTTCTTCCGGCGGCAGTCTTGATGTAACGATAATCTGTATTTTAAATGTCACTTTACTGACATAATAAATCCCCTGTGAGGATTTTTCAACTACTAAATTTCGTTTATCCCGCAGATGTTGTATCAGCTTCCGAGGATAGTGGAAAGTCAGAAAGGTAATACTGACATCCAGAGAGCTATATTGTACTGCACCGCTGATCTGCTCAACAAAAAGACCTGCGTAGCCAATCGTTTTGTAGTAAGAACTGATTCCGACAGAGGAATGAAGCCCTTTGATTTCAAATAGATTATACATTGAGAAGATGCGAGCAATATTCTTCGGAATAAGCTGCTTCGACAGTTTTTTGATAACTAATAAATCGATCCGGTAACTGTTTTTGCCAAGGACAAATTCTGATTGGAAATCCAGTAAAGCGGCGTAATCGCGCAGTTCGATCTGTACGGCGCAGCAGGCGGCTTCGTGCCAGTTAACATTATGTTTGTGAATGCCACCGGATTTAGAAGTGGACAAAGATGTGTCGTTAGTATGAGCCATAGAAGTGCCTTTCTATCAATGGGCAGCAGAGAAACTGTCCGGAAATATAAAATGAATAATTAAGTTTTTGATGTCCTGACCAGCAATAGTTGTTAGAATAAGCCGTCTTTTAAAGAATAGGGACATGCATTACATATACCATAACTAAATGATGAATACAAATGATTTATGAAACTGATACTATAAAAAACAATAAACGATATATTGATAATCATAAACCATATAGCAAGATATAGCTGAAAAGTACATTACTTTTCAGAAAGGAGCTCACAAAATGCATAAAGAGATCACCTACGCATGGCTGACAGATAAATTTATATGTGCCTTATTGATTTTGTCCATGCTTTCTGTGGTGAGAGTAGAGGTTGCCGGATTTCCGTTATACAGCCTGTTGCTTTTACTAATGGCATCTGTATGGATGCTGTTCAAAATAATTTATGCGGGCAGAGAAGGATTTCCGTTTCCGACAGTCAGATACCGGACAGATACGGTTGCGGTGGCAGCCGTTTTATATGCGCTCGTTTCGGCGGTTATCAAATTATTTGGTACCTCAAAAGATGGAGCAATTGATTTTTCATGGAATGCGGAGGTAATCGCCCTTGCAATAGTCTGTCTGTTACTTTCTTCAGAAGTGCAGTTTAAGATGTTGTATTTGGATCTGCTATTATATAGCGGTCTGTTGGCAGCGGGATTGTATATGTTGGTCAATTTAACAGACAGCTGGAATGGCGGATGGCTGGCGGCAGCTTTTATGGATTCCGGACAGATATCATCATATTTCCTGTTAGTCAGCATGATTGCGGTGTATGCATACTGTATATGCCGGGACAGGATACGTTCCATATTTTATATTATGGTATCGGGAATAAGTTTTTTTGCACTGTTTCTTAACCAAAGTGTGGTCAGCCTGTGGCTGATGGGAATATTTTTTCTGGCAATACCGGTAATGCTCAGACCTACCGCAATGTTAGTAAAAAGAGCGATGCAGTTATTTTTTGTGTATTTGTTTATGTTGAGCAATATGAGTCTCATTACAGGATATACACAGATTATCCGGACGGATGTTTCTTATTCGCTGGAGCATAGTGTTTATCTGGATTTACTGCTGGCAGCAGGCGGTGTTGTTTTTTTCCATTATTGGGACAGAATACCGGAAGGGACTGATCTGGAACGGCTTGTGCTCCGTAAGATGCAGAGAGGATATGGACTTTTTCTGCAAACCATAATAGCATTGTTTGCCGTCATTAATTTTTCAAGCATCGGATGGGCAGCTCTGCCGGAAGGTATTGCATATAACATGATAAAAGCTTTTGCGGTTCCGCTTGCTGAGGCAGCTGGGAAAGGTGAGAGTGGATTTCTGTATTGCTTTCGGGTCTTGGGGGTGATACCGGGGATTTTTTTAATAGTTCTGATTGTGTTGTTTCTGGACAGGATGCATAAGAATTATGCTTTGGACAAGCAGGTTACGGGTATTTCTGTTTTAATATCAATAATCTTTTTTATTCAGGTTTTGTTTTGGAATCCGGGAATACATAATGTTGTTTGTTATTTTTACCTGCTTGCGACAGCATCTTTTTACAGGGAAGAAAGAGAGCAGGTGGAGAGTGTCGGGATCAAGGTATCCGAACTGGAACTAAAAATTCAGAAAATTCAAATGTAGGAGGACATGTATTATGAAAAAGAAGGCAGCAACAAGGATTCAAATGGCAGTAATAGGAGTTTTATTCGGGTTATTGGGAATATGTCTCAAGCCTATGTACGCATCAGCGGCAGACGAGCCAGCTGTGCAGGCGGAAGGCGGAGCAGGTATATCCGAATCCGGGCAGCTTATGACAGCAGACGAAGATGTTGACATGAAAGTTGAGCCGTCAGACAGTGCAGAGACGATCGTATCTTATAAATCAGGCGATTCTGTTTTTGTAACAGGAGAAGCTACGGACGGATGGTATCGCGCGATTTATCAAGGCAGAGAGGGATATATTCCGCAGGAATCCCTAAAGACTCAGGAAATTGACGTGGCAGGGTTGGATGAAGAAATGGCAAGAACACAGCAGGATGGAGAACTTGTTATGGATACGGTAGAGCGCTACCGCGCTGAAGCGAGACGTTCTAAGATATGGGGAACCGTAATAGTGGTTCTTGTTCTTGGGATTTTCGCAACAGGTATTATTTCAGGTATCAAGAGCTCAAAGGGCAAAGAGGCGCAGGGAGAGCAGATCTAATTTATAATCAGCATACGAATACAAGACTACCCAGCCGTTTCCGGTTGGGTAGTCTTATACAAAGAATTAATTCTAATCCACATACTTCCTGGCTCCATAAACAGAGAAATTAAAGTTTCTGATATGCATATCTTCCGAGAGGTCTTCCATTTTGTAATAATACCGGCGCAGCCATGAAAGCTCATCGAAGGTATTTTCTTCATCAAATATTTCGGGATATTCCGCCAAATACGGATTACTTTTTTCATTGAGCAGAATAGGCGCTGCGTCTGAGGATAATTTACCCAGATAGTTTCCGCTGTCACGGGTATCATAATCGTCCAGATATTCTATGTGTTTCGGGTCAAGGTTATATTTCGCAATCCAGTAATCCGGACGGGCAAATGACAGTCCGATATAAAATACGGTAACGACGATCATGCTGTAAACAAAAAGCGGGAATTTATTCATATAAATGAAAACCGTAACACCTGCCATCAACAGGAATATAACTGCCAGTGACCAGAGGACAAATATCCGCAGGAAAGTAAGGTTATAACGGTTGATATACATGAGCATTCTCAAGGCGCTTGACAAGATCATGATAAATGTGCATCCGCTGATAATTGTCAGGATAACTTTCAATACCTTATTTTCCCGGAAAAGATATAGGCTTACCAGTACAATAATTAAATTCAGGATACAAACCGTAAGCAGTTGGAAGAATCCTTCTCTGGCGTAGCTGGAGTAAGTATATCCGTCCGGAAGCTGCATATTACCGATAAAAAGATACAGGATCTGTATCACGCTGAACATCAGGTAAAGAACAGAAAGCGCTGCGGTGACAATAATGGCAATGATCGGTTCTAAAGTGCGGTGATCGGTTATTTCTTCTTTCACATTCTGCATACTGAGTGCGGCATAGACAGCATAGGAAAAGAAAAATACCATAATCATCGTAAATGTTGTTCCGAAAATAGTATCAAGATTAATGGAATACAATATTCGGGAAAAAATGTCGGCGAAGACCGCGTCAGCGCTTGCGAGAAGCAATGTCATAAATAAAAGCACGGGAATGGTTATAACAACACCGATAAGTACTGGTAAAAAGTAACTCTTTTTTCCGTCTTTATTCTTTTTGCGGGCATCAAAATAAGAGATCATGTCGCTACAGGGACGAAATACGCATACAAAGATCGTGCCGATCATCTGGGTAAGTGCAGCAAAATATTTAGGAAAATTCCAATTTTTATCCATATAAACCGTATGAAGCATTAGGATAAAAGAAAGAAGAAAGATACCGCATTTATTCATAGTTAATATTTGTGGTGAATTAGTAAGACAGTTAGAGATACCCAGTAACACCACGCTAACGATATAAAAAATGCTGTCTTTTTTGTAAGGAACCCCTAACTTTTGCATAGAGAAGAAGAAATAGCAAAGGGTTCCTGCGACGAAAAAAGGGTAAGTGATACCGGATGCATTCTTATATAAGCAAAATGTATAGAAGATAGCATAAAGTGTACTGCCGATACCGAAAAAAGAAAAATGTTCTTTTAATCTCTGAGTATAGACAGTATCCTCTCGTTTGACTGTGTATGGTTTGGGTTGTGCAGTATACGGACTGTCTGTATTGGGATTATTTACATAAGGACTGTCTGTGTATGGGTTATTCTGTGTCATAATAAACTCCTTTCTTACGCAGGTGCGTTAGTTATTTTCATGATCTTCAATATTTTGCGGATCATCTGTAGTGTCTTCGTCTTCTACATACTGTAAAATATCGCCGGGCTGACATTCCAGTGCCTTGCAGATTTCATTCAGTGTGGAGAGACGGATTGCTTTTGCTTTGTTATTTTTTAAGATGGACAGATTCGCAAGGGTAATGTCAATTTCGCCTGCCAGTTCGGTCAGTCCTTTCTTGCGCATCGCCATCATAACATCTAAATTGATAATGATTGCCATAGCAGCCTCCTTGATCTGTTCTAATGTAATGTATTGCTGACTTTTCGTATCATAGTCGGCTAAATCGTCAAATCGTTTTCCTGTTTATAGGTAACTGCCTTATCGAAGACGCCTGCAAGGACCTTGCTGAATAATCCTGCAATCACAAATACGAGTATGATGATGCACACTGCCGGAGTGAGATAGATAAAGAGGCGGCAAGCCGTGATCACTGCGATAAAAAAGCTGTAAATACTCATCTTTTCAAGGCTGATTACATTCTCTCTGATAAAACAATCATCGTTAATGACCGTACGGAACATCTTGCGAAGTTGATGTATGATCAGGATCGCAAAAATTCCCGATAAGAAAAAGATCACGCATAGGGAGTAGTAATTCTCTGCAAAATACGTGTTGTATTTACCGTAGAATTTAAAGCTTAAAGGAAGTGTTACGACCACAATGATGCCGGAGTAAAACATAAAATCCAGCAGATATTTGGTGAATAATGTAAGTCTGTCTTTCATAGGACCTGTTCCTTTCTGATTGTCTATTATTTTCTGTAGAGTTACATTGATGTTTCGTTTCAATGTGTTCTGGAAAGAAATGTAATTGTTGTAACCATAATGTAGCATGTGTAAAAATGAAAGTCAATAAAAATTTATCGAATTTCAATAAAAAATTATTTTTGTGCGATAATCAATATTAGAAAAGGGAGATGTATTAATTAGCAGAAATCTATAAAAAGTAAAAATTCAACTGCACGTTGAATCTAATATGGATTTTCTCTGTTTTGGTTATTGTGCGTTAAGAATATTTGGAACTATACTAAAAAATATAAGAGTATTAAAAAGGATTAAGACGCACATAGATCATGGGTTTAAATACCCGGAACAGGAGAGAGTATGACGGACAGTATCAAGATCGGAAGTTTTATTATGAGTAAGAGAAAAGAAGCCGGATTGACACAACAGCAGCTGGCGGATAAGCTCAATATTTCTTTTCAAGCGGTTTCCAAGTGGGAGACAGGAAATGCTTATCCGAACGTAGAGATTTTGTATGATCTGGCGATGGCGCTTTATGTGACAACGGACGAATTGCTGACGGGTAATGAAAAATCCGAGGACGGGCTTTCTTACAGTAAGGCAGGAGTAGATATTGCCTACACAGACACCATTAAGAAAGAAATGGCGAAGCATTTGGAGACGGATGACAAACGTGTGCTGAATAAAATGGGAGCCTTTGCATCTCTCTATGACATTCATTTTCCGATGATGAAGGAACCTGTTCTTGTCTTGAAATCGGAAGAACCCGGCTCAAAACAAAAGCTGGCTATGGAGTACGGATATACAGAGTCTATTTGTCATGATATGATAAATCATCTTGTAAACGATATTATTGTTATGGGTGCCAAACCTCTCGCAGTGTTAGACACGATCGTGTGTGGCAATGCGGAGAAAGATACGATCAAGAGTCTGGTCAAGGGAATCTCGGATGCATGTCGGGAAAATGACTGTGCGCTTGTGGGCGGAGAGACTTCTATTCAGCCGCTTGTGGTAGAGCCAGGCGTATATGTTCTGACGTCGAGCATTGCGGGAATCGTAGAGAAAAAAGATGTGATCGACGGTTCCGCGGTTCAAGACAAAGACGTGGTACTCGCGGTGGCTTCCAACGGACTGCATACAAACGGTTATTCACTGGTACGAATGTTGATGGATAGGACACCTCAGGCAAAATTGGATAAAATCGACGGTATGACATTTATAGAACAGATCATGAAACCGCATACGCCATACTATAAAGCGATCAAGGGATTGTTCGGTAAAAATATGATTCATGGCATGGCGCATATTACCGGTGGTGGAATAGAAGGAAACTTGGGCAGGGTAATACCGGATGGATTGACAGCGGAAATTGATCTATCAAAAATACGCCCTCTTCCTGTTTTTAAATATATCAAGCAAAACGGAGGTATCAGCGATGGGGAGATGCTTCATACATTTAACTGTGGTGTGGGTATGAATATTGTAGTGGCACGAAAAGATGCGGCAGCAGTCATCCGGCATATTTCGGAGTTTTATGATTGTTACGAGATCGGCAGAATTTGCACTGGGGACGAGAAGGTTAAATATGTGAATCGATTGGAATGGGTTTAGTTCACAAATAAATTGAATTATCAAGTGCTTTAAAGGGCTGTTGTGAGGGCAGATAAAATCTGTTTGGGCATCGGCTCTTTTTTCGGTAGTATTAAATTAGTGCAGAAAATCCTGTTTATAGTAGCCGATAAAGTGGCATGGCATGGCGGTTGACGCAAGAATACATTTGTATTATAATAGTATTCACAAATGGAGGTACATATTTTGGGAGAGAAAAAACTTGTTATACATCCGCAGAAATATACAAGCGAATCCAAGGTTATTTCCATGAGACTGCCGATCGATATGCTGGTGGAGGTGGACCGGGTCGCTAAAGAGACAGGAAGAACCCGGAATGAGATCATGCAGCTTTGTCTTGAGTTTGCATTGGAAAATATGATTATAGAAGAGTAGTTTAAAGGAAAAGATATGGAGCAGAAGATAAAAGAAGGTTTTGTGAGTGTTATCAAATATGACGGAGACAATGAGATACTTGTTTGGAAACATCCGGTAGAAGATTTCAGAATGGGCACGCAGCTGATCGTCCATGAGAGCCAGGAGGCAGTGTTTTTTAAGGATGGGCGTGCACTGGACGTGTTCGGAGCAGGACGTTATACGTTAGAGACTCAGAGAATGCCGCTTCTGGATCAATTTTTCAAGCTTCCTTCCGATACAGAGAAAACTTTTCATTCAGAAATATATTACGTTAATATGGCAACACAGATGGGAATCAAGTGGGGAACAGATTCCAAAATCCGGCTGCTTGATCCGGTTTCCGGGATTCCCGTTGAGATAGGCGCCTGTGGCGAATTTAATATTCGTGTAAGTAATTCCAGAAGGTTGTTATTACAAGTTGTCGGTACAGCATCTGGCTTAAATCGGGAGAATCTGCTTGGTGTGAACGGGGAAAAAGGATATTTCCGTTCACTGGTGATAACACAGGTTAAAGGCAGTCTTGCACAGATTATCAAAGAGGAAAATATCAATATTCTGGAAATTGATGCGGAGTTATTACGGATTTCGAACATCTTAAAAGCAAGGATTAACGGCATACTCGAGGAATATGGACTGACTATGCCGAATTTTTTTATTAATCGGCTGATCACACCGGATGAAGATCCGAATTATCGGCGGCTGAAAGAGCAGTATGCGCAACAATATCTTCTCATCAGGCAGGAGGAAATCAGGCGTAAGGAGGCAGAAGCTGCGGCGGAGCGCAAAGCAGTGGAAGCACAGACAGAGGCAAGACTTAAAATTATCGAGGCTCAGGGAAGTGCGGAGGTCTTGAAAATACAGAAGAGTGCGGAGGCGGAAGGACATAAAATGCAGGCAGCCGCTGAGGCAGCAGAGATGCAGATGAAAGGGTATACTTACCAGCAGGAGACTTCTCGGTTAGTGGGCATGGAAGCCATGAAAAACGGGATTGGGAGCGGTGCAGACGGTGCCTCAACATTAGGGGAACTGACCGGTCTCGGAGTAGGGATTGGCGCGATGGGTCAAGTCATGAATATGACAAAAGATGCCTTGTCACCTTTGGCAAAACAAGGTACGCAGATGGGTCAAATGATGGAAGAGATGTTGAATGCAGCCTGGGATTGTTCCTGCGGACAAGTCGGGAATATTGGCAATTTTTGCAGTAACTGTGGCAGGAGAAGGAGCGGGTAGAGAACATGGATAAGAAATATATTGTTTTTGCCTTTTCCCTATTGGCAATTACAGCGCAGATTTATACTGTACATACCGTAATGAGAAGACAGGTGCTCCTAAAGGAGAGAGTATATGATTTTTCTCTGATCAGAGTCAGCACATTGTATCTGATTATACAACTTATATCCAGTCTGTTTTTTATGGGATTTGCTTCACATATTCCAATCTTTGTGGTTGTAATGATAGAGTTTACGATTCTAGCAATAGCAGTCGCAGGGTTTTTTGCCGTTAAGGCAGCTCAGAGAGAGATAGCTCGACAGGATATTGAGTTACAAAAAAATCTTATGAAAATGGAAGAGCTTCAGGCGCGGATAAATCTGCTTATCAGTCAATGTGATGAGGAACAGATTAAAGATGTGCTTCAAAAACTGACGGAGGAAGTCCGGTACAGTAATCCGTTATCTGGAGATATTTCGGAAGAGATTGAAGATGAGATAGATGCATTGTTTGTGGACATAGAGGCGATGGCGCTTGATGGAGATGCAGCGAATGTCGCTGAGTTATGTGACCGGATGAAAGGTCTTTTGAGAGAAAGGGACAGAATATGCAAACATAGGAAATGAGGAGAACACAGAAAATGTCTGTATTAATATGTAAAATGTGCGGCGGTGATCTGGAGATCGCCGAGGGGATGAAGACGGTAAGATGCCCCTACTGCGGGACAAATCAGACATTACCGAAGTCTGATAATGAACATCGGCTCAGGCTTTATGACAGGGCAAATCATTTTCGGCGCAGTAGTGATTACGACAAAGCGATGGCTGTGTACGAACAGATTCTGAATGAAGATCAGACGGACAGTGAGGCTTACTGGGGAATTGCCTTGTGCCGATACGGAATAGAGTATGTGAATGATCCGGCGACACATAAGAGGATTCCCACTGTCAACCGCGCACAGTATGCTTCTGTTTTAGCAGATGAAGATTACAAGGCGGCTCTTCGATATGCTGACCCGGTTCAGGCAGGAATTTATGAACAGGAAGCGAAGGCTATAGATGCGATTCAAAGAGGTATTCTTCTGGTATCACAGAGAGAAGAACCCTATGATATTTTTATCTGCTGTAAGGAGGCAGACGAAAATGGGAACAGGACGAGAGACAGCGTACTGGCTGACGAGCTTTATTATCAACTGATGCGCAATAACTTCAAGGTATTTTTTGCTAGAATTACATTGCAGGATAAACCGGGAACAGCCTATGAGCCATATATTTTTGCTGCGCTCCATTCCGCCAGAGTTATGATCGTTGTTGCTACTATGCCGGAAAATATTCAGGCAGCGTGGGTTAGAAATGAATGGAGCAGGTATCTTTCCCTTATCAAACGAGGGGAAACAAAAGTATTGATTCCGGTATATCGGGATATGGACCCTTATGATCTGCCGAAAGAATTTTCCCATTTACAGGCACTGGATATGTCGAGGCTGGGATTCGTACAGGATTTGATTTATGGTGTAAACAGGATTCTTGGAGATAATACCCGAAATCCGATTTCCATAGAACAACAGCCGCACAAAACGGAATCAAAGATTTATGGCAGGAAAATAGCCATTGCGTTGATGGTTATTCTTGTTTCGATGATTGCGTTGCTAGATATTGTGAATCAGTATAGGCGGTGGAGAAATGTTTATGAGAAAGATTTAACGTCAACAGAAGAAATGACAGATAAGGAGGAAACAAAGGAAGAAATCTTTACCGTTCCAAATGTGGAACAGACAGATCAACCGCAGGAAGAAGCAGATTTTACCGGTATAATGGCACAGTTTGTTTCCGATGTGTATAAATGCCCGGCAAAAGATGTTCCCGAAAGTCAGTTGGCAAAAATGCAGCAGCTCGTTATAAAACATGATTGGGAATGGTGGCAGATCGGTTACAGCTTTGAGGCGCCGTCCGATCATGCAGTCAAAGGTTTTGAGGCTGACACGGAGGATGATTCTGATGACGGTCTTGTGTGGATGACTTTTTTTTCGGAGGAAGGTATAAGTTTACGTGGTCTGTATCGATTTTCAAATTTGAAGAGGCTGGATGTAAATACCGTGATCGATGAGGAAGATATTAAAGGGCTGCCATTGGAGAGCATCAGCGCTTATTTTATGAATCCGGCAGAAGCCGCTGACATGCTGGAGAATCCGGGAACAGTCAGAGAATTAGGTTTTAATGCCGGTGTAGAAAGTCTGGATGGGATCGAAGCATTTAAGAATTTAGAAACGCTTTATGTTGAATACTCTGAGCTTGACAATATTGATATGCTCATTCATGTAGGTCATTTAAAGAATCTTACCTTGATGAATGATGAAAGTCTGACAGATTTTGCAGTTCTCGGGAAACTTCAGGATTTGGAAAAGCTGCATTTGGAGGCAGACGGGCTTAGGACTATTAAGTTTATCAGCAATTTGAAGCATCTGGATACATTGAAAATTGAATGGACGAAAGTAAATGCTCTCTATGGGTTGGAAGAGTGCAAGGAGTTAAGGAGCTTGTCGATTACCGCGTGTATGGAGTTAAAAGAGTTGAGCGTGGTGTCGGAGCTGATAAATTTACAGGAACTTTCGTTGGAAATACCTTACGGTTGTCCTGAACCGGAATTAGATCATTTGACAGAATTGAGAAAGCTGACGCTTGATGGTTTTGAAGATTGTTCTTTTATTGAGAATCTGACCAACTTGACAGAACTTAACCTAAATGCCTGTGATCTGCCGGAAGGAATAGATCCGTCAAAATTGACTTCATTAAAGAAACTTTCTTACACTCATAATTTGATGAATGAGATAAAAATTGCCGATGTGGAAGCCTTTCAAACGCTGGAATTTTTGAATATTCAAGGGGCATCATGTTATGAGGATATTTCAGGAATCTTCCGTATGCCAAACCTTAAGGAACTGGATATCAGTAATATGTATTGTGAGATAGACTTTGATGCTGTTGTTGGAAATTCTACGCTGGAAATCTTGCATATGAATGGTGTTAACCTAATTGAGAATGCATGGTTTGAGCATGTTGATGGAATGACATCTGGAGGTTGGGACGATGTGGCATTGGAAGAGCATATTGATTTTCTAAAGATGTTTCCTGAGCTTAGGGAGCTGTATTTAAGCGAAGACGGATTGACGAATCTTAATTTTGCGACAGGAATGACTTCTCTGGAAATTCTGGATATTTCAGAGAATTATATTACGGATCTTAAACCGCTCGCAGGGCTGCCTTCGTTGCAAAAAGTGATTTGTGTGGGCACTCCGATTGAGAACGAGAATGTTCTTCGGGACTCTGTGGTGATTATCACGCAGTCGGAGGAAGAATAATCGATAAATTAAGCACTATAAGTAAAAATCTATAAGAAAGGAAAAATGTATTTATGAAAAGGATAAGGAGAAGTGTAATAGCAGTCGTTTTAATGTTTGCATTGATGCTTGCAGGATGTGGAAGCAAGGAAGTGGTTATGAAGGAATTTACTTCCAAGGATGGGATCATAAGCATTCAGTTAGATGAGGAATGGAAACAGGAGGATATGGGAACCGGAGCTGAGGGCTGGATTGCGGCAACCAGTGAAGATGAATCTGATGCAATTATTGTTATGCAGATGGCAAAAAATATTTATGGCGCAAATATTATTGACATGGATAATTGGAAAGATTTGATTAATGCATCATATCCGATGTCGGAGATGGAATTGATTGATAATCCGTCTGTTCCGGGCATGGATGTGGTGGAGACCTACAGTTGTACGGTAACTATTGAAGATATCAGCGGCAAGGGGCGTATTCTATACGGTGAGACAGAGTATGCATATTACAGCATCTTATATGTAGCCGTCAAAATGAATAATGCAGAAATAGAGTATTTTAACAATGTATGTGGGTCATTTAGTGAAAATGCTCCGGAAGTTGAAGAAACATCAGCAGTAGAAAGTACGGATACGATTCAATGGTTTAATAATACATGTGCTGTTCTGACAGCAGTCAATAATTGGGATTACACCTTGTTCGGTGGAGCTCCCGCAGGTGATAATAGCATGGCTATGGTTCAAAATCTGTTAAGCGAATGGTGGGATGTCACAGACCATGAGACGGCGGAAGAGACTATGGACTGGCTTCTGACTGAGGGACACCGCGTTGCCTTTGCGGAGGAGATGGGCGTTTTAGAAGAAATCGGGCTTGCAGATGTTCCTGAAGACGAGAGGGCGGAGACGATTTATGCGAATTTTGAAGTAGATGAGGAACTGGCGCAGAGTTATGCAGACTGGTTCGGATTTTATGAGCAGTATGGTGCAGATGCGGCAGCAGGATGGGATTATAGCCGGGCAATGTCACTTTTGGGATATTATTATCTTGCCGGATATTATACCGAGGAAGAGGCTTTGGATAAGTCGTTAGAGACAGCGGCGGTTATTCAGAATATTTTTGATTCGTGGGACAGCTTTATGGAAAGTTATTTTGTAGGATACGAATATTGGGCGGAAGAGAGCAGTGATGACCGGCGTGAGATTTATGAAGAAATTAAATCGGCTTCTGACAGCCCGTTCCAGTTGGAGTGGGGAATGGCGCTTGAGAAAACATGGTAGGTAGTTTTCGTTAATCAGGTTAAAGCGTGTAAATAAAGCGGATCGATCCAGACCGCTTAAGATAAGGAGGGAAGAGGAATGTATGAAATATTTGAAGTAGTTATCACCGTTGCTTTTGTTGTAGTCGCGGCAGTTTGTATTGTCATGAATATTAGGAAGAAAAAGAAAAAAGACGATGATAAGTAATCGAAAGTGCCCCGCCGGAGCTGGCAGGGCATTTTTGTATGTAATAACCTTTTCAATTTTGATATGAAATGTTAAGATAAGGGTGAAAGCTACTTTATAATTACAATTAATATAATCAAAAATAAGGAGGGTACAGTCATGGCATCTAATGATTATACAGCAGCGTTAAAACAGGGTCGGCGCAGTTATCGGACTGCACTCACTAAGGGTGAATATCCTTATCTTCCGGTATTGGATGAGATGATTTCTTATACCGAAGTCGCGGCAATTGAGAATATCGGAATCATGGACATTCCGTTGTCCAAAATCGTGGGAACGAAGACAGTAGGGCGGTCGAATGCATTCGCCAATAATTTTATGCCGCTTCTTCCCGAGGAATCGGAATTTGGGTCGAAATGGTCATCATTATATAATCATCAGATCAATGACGGAATCAATGATCCTATCGTAGCTTATGAATTTATGAATCAGTTTTATGTGCAGGAAGGCAACAAACGCGTCAGCGTTATGAAGTATCTGAAGACATACAGCATTCCTGCAAGCGTTACCCGTCTGGTTCCCAAGAAGTCAGATGACAAAGAAAATCAGTCTGTATTATGAGTTCTTGGATTTTTATGAGGTATCGCACAGCTATGATGTCTGCTTTTCTAAGGAAGGAAGCTATAAGAAACTTTTAAAACTTATGGGGAAGAAGGAGGATGAGGTCTGGAGTGATGATGACAGAATGAACTTGCATTCTGTCTGCTATAACTTTGAACTTGCATTCAATAAAGCGCATGGTGATAAGCTGGAACTTAATGTTTCCGATGCATTTCTGATTTATGTAGAGATTTATGGATATAATAAGGTCATGGATCAGACTCAGCAGGAGATGGAGCGTTCACTTCAAAAAATGTGGACGGAGATCACACTTGCCGGTCTGGGCAGTCAGGTACAGCTTGTGAGGGATCCTGAACAGATTAAAACTTCTATCTTGAATAAACTGCTTTCGACAAGCATTCCGGATTCTCTGAAAGTAGCGTTTATCTATACAAAGACGACAGATACTTCAAGCTGGGCATATGCGCATGAACTGGGTAGACAATATCTGGAACAGGCATTTGAAGGTAAAATAAAGACTATGGCTTTTGATAAGGCTGACACGGAGGCTGAGGTGGAGGAGGCGATTGAGCTAGCGATTGCGGCGGGCTGCGAGTTGATCTTTACAACAGCCACACAGATGGTCAACCAGAGTGTACGTTCTGCTATTCAGCACCCTAAGGTAAAAATATATAACTGTTCCATCAAAATGTCGTATTCTTCTATCTGTACATACTATGCAAGAATGTATGAGTCAAAGTTCCTTATGGGAGCGATTGCGGCGGCGTTATCCCGAACTGACAGGCTCGGATATGTAGCTGACTATCCGATTTATGGCACGCTGGCAAACATCAATGCATTTGCACTGGGGGCTAAAATGATCAATCCTTATGTTCAGATACATCTGGAATGGACCAAAGTCAAAGGAGTCGATGCAAGAGAAAAACTTGAGCAGGAAGGAATCGTTTTTGTCTCTGACAATGACATGATTACGCCGGAGAATGCTTCAAGAGAGTATGGGCTTTACGCCAAAAGGGAAGATGGAACTCTTGAAAATCTGGCAACACCGATTTGGGATTGGGGAAAATTTTATGAAAAGATCGTCGAGAGTATTTTCAGCGGCGGCAGTGCAGAGATGGATGCACAAAAAGGAAAAAAGGCAGTTAATTACTGGTGGGGAATGTCTGCGGATGTCATTGATGTTATTTGTTCAAAGTCCATGCCCCACGGAACAAGCAGGCTTATTGAGTTTCTAAAAAGTTCGATTCGCGCCGGAGCTTTCCATCCCTTTGATGGTCCAATTTATGCTCAGGGAGGTGTTGTACAGTGTGAAAAAGGACAGAGTCTGGAACCGGACGATATTATCACTATGGACTGGCTGGCAGAGAATGTAGTCGGCAAGATTCCGGAATTAGACGAACTGACAGATGATGCTCGTGCACTTGTAGAGTTTCAAGGTATTAAAGTAGATGAATCCGGCACGGAAAAGAATACAGGAGTTCGGACTGGCGGGTCAGATGAGAACGGGGGAACCGAATGAAAATACTAGTGCTTGCTGATCACAAATCTAAATATTTGTATGATTTCTATGAACCGGATAAAGTGAAAGATATTGACCTCATTATTTCCTGCGGCGATTTATCACCGACATATTTATCTTTTTTTGTGACGCTCTGCAATGTGCCGCTTCTTTATGTCAGAGGTAACCATGATGAGAGATATGAAGTGACGCCGCCGGAAGGATGTATCTGCATTGAGGATGATATTTTTGTATATGAGGGGGTTCGTATTCTGGGTCTGGGCGGTTCCATGGAATATATACCGAAAGCAAGCAATCAGTATTCAGAAGAGAAAATGAGAAAACGGGTTAGGAAATTAGGATTCAAATTATGGCGGAATAAAGGCTTTGATATTCTTGTGGCCCATGCTCCTGCTTATGAAATTAATGATCTGGATGATCTTCCTCATCGCGGATTCAAGATTTTCCGAACCCTGATGGAAAAATACGAACCCAAGTTTTTCTTTCATGGACATGTACATGCCAATTACAGCAGAGATTTTAAGCGGATAGACACATATGCCAAGACGACTATTGTAAATGGTTATGAATATTATATTGTGGAGTATCCGCCGGCAGAACAGGCATGAAAATCTATGTAGAAATATATCCGGGAAAACAGGAGAAAGTCTATGATTTTGGGAGATTTTGCAGCATGGAATATGCAGAACATATTGATCCGCGTTATTGTGGCTACTGTTTTAGGCGGAGTGGTTGGTCTTGACAGGGGAATGAAACATCGCGGCGCAGGGACCAAAACCATTACAGTGGTCTGCCTCGGCGCTACATTGGTCATGCTGACAGAGCAGTATATTCAGATTCATTTCCCCGGATTAGCAAATATGAACCGGTTGGCGGCACAGGTGATCAGCGGAGTGGGCTTCATCGGAGTGGGTACGATTATCATATCCAAGCATCGGGTCAGAGGATTGACAACAGCGGCAACGCTGTGGGCAAGTGCGTGTATCGGACTTGCGGTGGGAATCGGATTTATTGAAGGTGGCGTGCTGATTACTGCCATGATGATGCTTTCGCTGCATGTGCTTCCTTTTGTGGAGCGTTTCGCGACCAGACATTCCCGCTATTGTAATGCGTTTATTGATGTCGAAAAGAGTCAGGACCTACATACAGTCATACAGAACTTAAAGGAAGCCGGAATCGTGATAGACTCTATGGATATGAGTGAGTCCAGAATTGTCGGAGAGGGAGTTTCTGTACATATGGTTCTCTATATGAAGAAGTCTGCGGAACGCACGGAGATTTATGATATTCTTATGAAGTCGGACAAGGTTGTGTCGGTTGACTTCTTGTAATACACTGGACAGTTAAGTTCAGTGTATTTTTCATGTCACCAATCTGTTTCCTATTGATTTTCTATATGTTTCTTTTTATTCTGCAAATACTCAGATAAAATAAAATCATAAGCCAAGAAAGCTTGTATATATGGTGATATCCGATAATATAAAGTAAGCGGAACGGAGGATTTTATGGGACAGATTGAGTTCGGAGAGAAATTAAAGAAGCGAAGAGAAGAGAGAGGAATGACGCAGCAGACATTGGCGGATAAACTTTATGTCACAAGACAGGCGGTGTCGCGTTGGGAGTGTGGAGCGCGCTTTCCTGATCTGATCACGGCAAAACGCATCGCAGACGAGTTGGAAATATCACTGGATGAACTGGTATCTGGAGAAAAGTATGTCCGTGATATAGAAAAAGAACCCGTAATCACAACACCTGTGCCGCTAATGATTCAGACTGTATTGTATGCAGTTGCGTGTGTACCTTATCTGATAATGTGCTGCTATGATATAGGGGTCAGGATACCGTCTGTGTATGAAATGCATATATATGGAGAAATGCATATGCCTACAACAATATATTTTGGCATAATGATAGTCGGAAATCTGATTAACTTTTTGTTAATGGCTGCTGGTCTGCGCTATTCTGTACGGAATGAACTTTCATCACGTCTGGTTGGCTGGATTATGAGTACACGATTTTTTCTGAATATAGTTATAATGATAACAACTATGCCAATCATAATCTCGGTGATTGGCAAGAATGGCGGCGGTACGCTTAGTTGGGATTCAAAGGTAAAAATTTTGCTATATTGTGTAGCACCATTAATTATTCTTAGATATTTTAATGCAAAGCAGCCTGTAAATGTTAAGTATGTCTATATTGTCGTATGCATTTTATCGATACTTTGTATATATGATACATGGAAGTTCACGTATTATATCCGATATGATATAAAGGCGTTGTACAACATCAAAGTAGCGAGCGATATAGATAGTGCAGATCATATATTGAATTTGATTAATCTTATCGGAAATTTTGCATATACTTTTCTGCTTGCTTTTCAAGCGTATATTTTAAATAAAAAGCGAAAATGTTTGGGTTGATATTGTTCAATTAGTTGAATATACTGGAGTCATAGAATTATGCATAAATATGCGGAATAAAAGAGGTAGTACTATGAATGAACCTATAAAAGCTGAAAATACTGATATTATGAGCATATATCAGAAATCAGAAAATATATTAACAGATATACAAAATATAATAGAAACTTCTCAACGACAGGCTTATCAAGCAGTTGATACGATTCTATCGCAAAGAAACTGGTTGATTGGCTATCGAATTGCAGAGGAGGAAATTGATGGTTTAGATCGTGCGGAGTATGGTGCGAACATTATAAAAAAATTGTCCAAAGAATTGACAATGCAATATGGGAAAGGCTATGATCGCAGTAATCTTTATCATTGTTTGCGGTTCTATAAAGAGTTTCCTCAAATTGTCGACACAGTGTGTCGACAATCTCATATACGATTGTCTTGGTCTCATTATCGTGTATTATTGCAGGTAACAGATTCTACCGTTCGCAGTTGGTATGAGAAAGAGGCATATGAACAGACGTGGAGTGTTCGTACTTTACAGCGAAATATCAACACACAATATTATTACCGCATGCTACAGTCCCAGCATAAAGATTTAGTTAAACAAGAAATGCTCGAAAAAACTTCCGATTTTCAGAATGATAAGCTTGAATTTATCAAAAATCCTGTCATAACAGAGTTTTTGGGGTTATCTTCCAACGCAGACTTTACAGAAACAGATTTGGAAGCCAGTATTATTTCTAATATTCAAAAATTTTTAATGGAAATGGGAAAAGGATATGCTTTTGTAGCCCGCCAGCAGCATATAAAGACAGAAAAAGAGGATTATTTCATAGATCTTGTATTTTACAATTATATTTTGAAGTGTTTTGTCTTGATTGATTTGAAAACAGGTAAGATTACACATCAGGATGTAGGGCAGATGGATATGTATATTCGTATGTACGATGAATTAAAGAAAAGGGAGGATGATAATCCAACACTTGGGATTGTTCTTTGTACGGAAACAGATGAAGATATCGCAAGGTATTCTGTTCTTCATGGCAATGAGCAGTTGTTTGCTTCAAAATATAAATTGTATTTGCCAACAGAGGAGGAGCTTAGGAATGAAATAGAAGCACAAAAAACAATGTTTTATTTACAACAGAAAGAAAAGCGCGCAGCTACAGATATATAGCCGCGCGAAGTGTAAAAACCCAGTTGTTATTTGATTATCAATCCCACCGGACAATGGTCCGATCCCATCACATCTTTGTAGATCATAGCATCCTGCAATCTATCTTTCAGAGATTGCGATGTAAGGAAATAGTCAATACGCCACCCTACATTCTTAGCTCTGGCGCTGAATTGATATGACCACCATGAATAAGCGCCCTCAAGGTCAGGATAAAAATACCGGAAAGTATCGATAAATCCTGCCTCTGTCAGGGTTGTAAATTTTGCCCGCTCCTCATCTGTAAAACCGGCGTTCTTACGATTTGTTTTCGGATTCTTCAAATCAATCTCCTTGTGTGCCACATTTAAGTCGCCACAGAAAATCACAGGCTTTTGCTCTTCTAATTTTTGTAGATAAGATAAAAAGTCCTCCTCCCATTTCATACGGTAGTCCAGTCTTGTCAATTCACGCTGGGAATTGGGCGTATACACAGTAATAAAGTAAAAATCCGGATATTCCAATGTAATAACGCGCCCTTCATGATCATGTTCCTCGATACCTATCCCGTAGGAAACAGAAAGAGGTTCTTCTTTTGTAAAAACGGCAGTTCCCGAATATCCCTTCTTCTCCGCATAATTCCAATACTGATGATAATCCGGCAGTTCCAAGTCAATCTGTCCCGCCTGTAGCTTCGTCTCCTGTATACAATAAATATCAGCATCTTCTGCTTTTACAAAATCCAAGAATCCCTTGCCAACACAAGCTCTAAGTCCATTAACATTCCAAGATATAAATTTCATAAATACCCATCCTCTCACTTATAATATTCCTTAATCAATTCATCTACGATCTCCTGGGACAACTCATACATCCCATCCAATCGTTCTTCATAATTATCTATAGTCAGCCTATCTTCTCCTTTCGCCAGCTTATCATAGACATAATAGTTGATATCTTTAGAAAAGTGGATCATATCCATATAGTTGTCCAGATTTGTAATGATTTCCCGGTCATCCTGATAAAAATATATCTCAACATTATCGTACTGCAGAAGTGTTCCGATTGCCTGCTTTTCATTATAGATTACGGCATTTCTTTCCCCGCTTCGGTAAGCATTATCCCACCAGAGCATTGAATAGGGTGAAAAGAAAAATTTGAAAGTGGTCTCTGGGTGCGCTTCCACCTGCGCGGTGAGCAGTGCAATATTTCCGGCAAGTTCCGTAGAATTTGTAGTTTCCGGCTGCATAGCTTTGACAGCGGGAAGACGGGTATACAGCCCCATCGCCATATCTTGTCCGAAATATTTCCACTGTGCCCAGTTATAGGAATCGCCCTCGTTGTAATCGCCGATAAAAGAGTAGGCGAGCATGTAAGGAAGCTTTTCCATCAAAACATCTTTATTCAACAGGTAAGGATAATCATTCAGTCGGTTCTTATCATATAGATACATCGGGCATCCGGTAGAAACATAAGTTGGTTCCGTGCTTGCCGACAGGGAAGAGGGATCAATATTGTAGAAAACATATTTCAGATCATGATCTTCATAAGCATTGTCCAGCAGATAACACAGATCAGCGGTGGCTCCGTAAGAGCGGATCGCCTTGATCGTTTCGCATCCAAAGCCCTCATCAAACCAATAATTATTATAATTTTCACAGACAGAAGACCCTACGACCAGCGCATCATAATCAAAAGTACGGAGTGTGCCGATACACTGATATTCCTTGTCCGTCAGTACGGCTTTTAAGCCGGGAAGAGGCTTATGATACTGATAAAAAGGGTCAAAAATTACCACCACGGCAATGACTGCTGCCAGCAGGATAAACATTCGTATGAAAAAAGATTTAATAAATTTACGGTCGGTATCCATAATGATAATCTCTCCTAAAAATTAAAATACAAGAACGTGCTCACCTGCGACAGCGATACAATACACCAGATAAACAGAATACAGATGATCCAGCATCTCTTGGAGGTCAGTTCCCCTCGCATGGTGCGTTCATAAGCATTGGGTCTGAAAATCAGATAAAACGCCAGTATAAACAATAATATCATGGTGACTAGATATACATATTCTGCCAGACCCGGAGCGGCTATTTCCAATGCCTGTTTCACTACATAAATTTCGGAAATATCAAGCTGTGCTGCAACTTCGTAAATCTTACCCGTGAAACTGCCGGAGAAGAGATTTTTAAATAACTGTATCGCACCTAGCATACTCTGGCTTCTGAAAAAAAACAACGACAGGTTAAAAAGTGTAAAAGTAAAAATCCAGCCCAGCCATGCCGGAATATGGAACCGCGCAGGTCTTTTGCCGTCGCGTCCCTTAACACCTATGATTCCCAGATTATCCCAGACTACCAGAAGACCTTGCATAGCGCCCCACGCCACGTATGTCCATGCCGCTCCGTGCCACAGACCGCTCAATAGAAAAATAATGAACGTATTAACAAGCATACGCACGCGTCCCTTCCTGCTGCCGCCAAGTGGAATATATACATAGGTGATGAAAAAGCGGGAGAGAGTGATATGCCATCTCTGCCAAAACTCCTTGATACTGCAGGCGCGGTACGGTGCATCAAAATTGACAGGCAGTTCAATATTAAACATTTTACCAAGTCCGATCGCCATATCGGAGTAGCCGCTGAAGTCGAAGTACAACTCGAAAGTATAAGATAGTATCACGATAATCGTAGAAATACTATCCAAGGAAAAAGTTTGTGCAAATCCATAGTTTGCCATCAGCGCAAAAGTGTCTGCCAAAAGCACCTTTTTCGCAAGCCCCAGCACAAACAGATAGATTCCTCTGGAAAAAGAAGATGCATTGAAACTGCGCTTAGAAAAGTCTTCAAACTGTGGGATCATCTCTTTATACAATACGATCGGACCCGCGATCAACTGCGGGAAAAAGGTGACGAAAGTAATGTAATTGATCAGAGAATAATGCTCGGTCTTTCCCAGACATCTGTCAATGATAAAGGACAGCTGCTGGAAGGTAAAGAAACTGATACCCAGCGGCAGCAGGATATGTTTTAAGGTAAAATCCGTATGGAAAGCGTAGATTGATATTTTCAATAAAGAAATCATAATACTTAAAATAGAATAAGATGCCAAGATTCAGGATAATACCGGAAAGCAGTCCGACACGATTCCACAGTTTTGTACGCGAAGAGTCAGAGGGTATTCGTGTCAAAAGAAAGCTTAACAGATAGTTTAATCCGATGCTGGACAGAATGATCGCCAGATAATAAACATTAAAATAACCGTAGAACCACAGCGACATACATGCTAAAAACAAATTTGCAAGAGAGTATTTCTTACAGTGATTCAGTCCGTACCAGCCGAGAAGAACAAGCGGCAGAAATATGAAAATAAAAATATATGAGTTAAATAACATAGAATAGAATAATTCCTTTTCAATAAATACATATTTTTCTAATAAAGGCAGAAACTAGTTATAGTATATATACTCCTCGGCAGAAATAAACAGCCGCGCAGATAAATATAGTATATCAAATAGAAGACGCAGAGACAATAAAGAAACTTTCGGGCACGCATAAAGCGGTAAAACAACTGAAACAGACAGAAATAACATGGAACAGACGGAGGGAAAAGGTGGAAATGAGAAAAATTATGAAAAAAGTAAAAATGCTTACTTTGACTATGGGGCTGCTTCTTATGTCAGGCTGTGGCAATGAACTTTCGGAGGATGAGTTAGTCAATAACGGACAGGCATTCGAAATGCAGAGAATCGGTGAGGATCTTCAGGCGAGCAATTTTCCCTATCAAGATGAAAAAAAATTTGTGGCGCTGGGGGAACTTAAGAATGAAGTCAAGGAATTACTGGGTGATAAATATTGGCCGGAAGTGGATTTGACGAAAGAAGAGTTGGAACGCAAAACAGGAATCAGTGAAGACATGTATGTAGATTTTCTGGCAGAAAAACAGGTACTGGACTCTCACATCGATACAATGATCATTATTCACGCCAAGGAGGCTTATGTGGGAGAAGTGGAACAGGCGTTAGAGCAATATCGTGCGAATGTGATTGAGGAAAACCGTGGTCACCCGCAGAACTTATGCAAGGCGGAAGCTTCCCGTATGGAAACAATAGAAGATTATGTCTGTTTCGTACAGTTGGGAGCGGACACAACCATTGTTGCAGATAAAGGGGAGGACGAGATCATCGCATATTGTCAGGAAGAAAATGAGCGTGCACTGTATGTTCTTGAAAAGGAAATTCTGGAATGATTACGATTGTACGCCGCCGTTTTCGTATCTCCATTGTCTCGGTGAAATGCCGTATACATTTTTAAAAGCTCTTGAGAAATGTAACTGATTCGGATAGCCCACTGCATTTCCGATATCGGCAATAGATAATCCTGTCAGTTTTAACAGTTCGGCAGCTTTGGTCATGCGGTAAGAAATGAGAAATTCCTGCGGAGATTTTCCCATGTTTTCATGAAAAATTTTTCCGAAATAACTCCGGTTCAAACCGCAGGAAGTCGCGATATCTTCTACGGAAATATCATTCTGAAAATTCTGTTCAATAAAAGAAAATGCCTCTTTGATATAAAAATCGCGCAGACTGTTTCCCATACCGATCTTGGCAGATGTTGACGAACGGACTAAACTGTCAATGAAAAGATAAAGATGCCCGATCAGATGAAAAGGTGAAGCGTCTTTATTATTTACGATATATAGCATCTCTGACTTCATTGTTTCTGCAATATCTTTGTTTTGGGCTTTATAGATTGGCTGGTTCCGATTGATACCGGTCAATTCAACGGTTTCCTTAGCGCGCAAACCATCAAATTCTATCCATGCGTATTCCCAAGGAATCTCACGATCTGCAATATAAGTACATATCTGATGAGGGAACATCATAAATCCCTGTCCGCTCTTGACCTGATAAGTAATGGATTCTCCCTGTGTATTATCTGCGATCAAAGTGCCTGTACCGGACAGACACAGATGGAACAGATAGTGATTTCTGGCAGCAGGACCAAAGGATTGGGAAGGGTCGCATTGCTCCCAGCCGAATTGATATAATCCCAAATCAATAAAATTTTCACTCGGAAAAACAGAAAAGATTACTTCGCTCATAAGTCACCTCATATACTGTATTAAGGCGATTATATACCAAAATGCTAGTTGACTTCAACATACAAACATAAAAATAGCATAATGGCATAAAACATGAGATATAGTGCTATTTATCGATAGCAAAATGGTATGTTATAATCAAGTCACCAAAACAGGGAAGGAGATAAGCTATGAAAAGGAGCAAAATAAAATACCTTGAAGCGGCATTATGCTACACGGCAGCAGCAATGGCTGTCGGAGGGTGTGGGAATGCGTCTGACGACGGTAAGATCCAAATTGAAATTGTTCAGTACAAACCGGAAGCTGCTAATTATTTCAGCACGGTGGAAGAAGAGTTTAACGCGACACATGATGACATTCATCTCAAGATCAGTTCTCCTAATGATGCAATGACAATACTGCGAACAAGATTTATCAGGGAGGACTATCCCGATATCATAGGAATCGGTGGTGATATCAATTATTCATATTTTGTGGAGGCTGAGATTCTGGCAGATGTGTCGGACTATGAAGGACTTCAGAATATCAATCAGGCATACTTAGATATTGATGAAGCTCTTGAGCTTGTTCCTACCGACGGAACTTATGCAGTGCCATATGTAGCCAATGCGGCGGGTGTGCTGTACAACAAGGATATGTTTGAGGAGCATGGCTGGGAAATTCCGCAGAACTGGGCAGAGTTAACTGCATTATGTGATGAAATCAAGGCAGAAGGAATTCTTCCGTTCTACTTCGGATTTAAGGATACTTGGACTTGTCTTGCACCTTGGAACGCCATGGCAGTAGATTTGTCGCCTGCGGATACGGCGAAACAGGTAAATCGTGGAGAGACAACATTTACGAAGGAGTATCGTGAGGTATCCGAAAAATACCTGAAATTGTTAGATTACGGACCGAGTGATCCTTTTGCATACGGATACAATGATGCATGTACCGCTTTTGCGAGAGGAGAATCCGCGATGTATCCCATCGGAAGCTATGCGGCTCCGCAGATACTATCCGTGAATCCGGACTTGAACTTAGATTCTTTTGTTATGCCGGCATGTGACGATCACGAAGGAAACACATTAAATTCGGGAATTGACCTGCAATTTTGTGTGATGGCTGACTGTCCGAATAAAGAGGCAGCATACGAAGTTCTGGATTTCCTGTATGCAGATGAGAATCTTCAGAAATATATTGATGCACAGACCGCAATACCTTGTAAAGAGGGAGATTTCCAGTTGCCTTCCATTCTGGACGGCATGACCGAGTATATTCTGGGAGGCAATATGACGGATTATCAAGACCATTATTATCCTTCTGAGATGGCGGTAGATGCACAGATACAGACATTCCTGTTACAGAAAGATGTAGATGCATTCTTAAGTAAGTTTGATACGGACTGGCAGAGATATAACAGGGATATCATACGTCTTGTGCAGGATTATGAAAAAGAACATGGAAACGCGAATTAATGGGAAAGGAGAGTGTAGGTTATGAAAAATGAGAGAAAGAGAACATTTATGTTGATTACTATTCCGATTCTTGCTTTATTCGTCTGCTTCAATACCATTCCGTTGATTCGCGGTGTGATATACAGTTTCACGAATTTTAAAGGATTCGGGAGTTATGACTGGGTCGGCTTTCGGAACTATATAGATTTATTTACGGATGCCCGTGTCGGCAAATCTTATTTGTTTACATTTAAGCTGGCAATCGTATCTACTGTTGTTGTAAATGTGCTCAGTTTGATCCTCGCGCTGGGATTAAACAGTAAGATAAGAGCGAAAAGCTTTTTCCGTGGAGCATATTTCCTGCCGAACATATTAGGCGCATTGGTTGTAGGTTACATTTTTAATTACTTTTTCACTTACATTCTTCCTGCAGTGGCGGATATGATCGGAATAGAGGCGCTTCGTTCCAGTATTTTATCAAATCCGAGTGCAGCGTGGATCGGTGTTATGGTTGTATGTGCATGGCAGGCGATTGCGATGAACACGATCATTTATATCTCAGGTTTACAGACTGTGCCGGAGGATGTATATGAGGCAGGAGGACTGGACGGGGCAACCGGATGGAAGCAGTTCAAGTATCTGACCTTCCCGCTTATCATTCCGTTCTTCTCCATCAATATGGTGCTTTGCGTGAAGAATTTCCTGATGGTATTTGACCAGATCATGGCATTGACCAAGGGTGGTCCTGCACAGAGTACGGAATCCATTTCCTACCTGATCTACAACAATGGTATGTCGGGCGGACAGTTCGGATTCCAGAGTGCCAACGCAGTTGTTTTCTTCATCGTGATCGTAGTTGTTTCTGTAGCGCAGATGAAATTTTCCGGTAAAAAGGAGGAGCAGCTATAATGAAAGATGCAATGAACAAAAAAGTAAATACACCGGCAATGATCTTATTGATCCTCGGATTATCTACAATTATTTTTCCTTTGTACCTGACAGTTGTGATTGCATTCAAACAGCCTTCTGAGATGACCAACAGCATCAGCGGTATTTTATCGCTGCCTAAGACATGGAGCCTTGACAATTTCAGAGAGGCCATGGAAATTACGAATTTTTGGGAGTCACTTAGAAACAGTTTGTTGATCACGCTACTTACGGTGGGATTATCCATAGCTATTCATTCCCTTATGGGTTATGCTCTGGGAAGAAATAAAGCACACAGCAAATTCTATAGTTTTGTTTATTTGTTTATTGTCAGCGGTATGTTTGTTCCATTTGCAATCCTAATGATGCCTATCGCAAAACAGACGGCTGAGATGGGACTGGCAAATTGGTTTGGCGTTGTTCTGTTATATGTGGTATTCTATATGCCGATGAATGTACTTTTGTACTCGGGATATCTTGTAAATATACCGATGGCGCTTGAGGAGGCGGCAAAAGTAGATGGTGCGTCTACATGGAGAACATACTGGAAGATCATATTCCCGATTATGCGTCCCATGCATGCAACAGTTGCTGTTCTGACAGCGCTTGCAGTGTGGAATGACGTTATGACACCGCTTGTAGTTATGGCAGGTTCCGAACATAATACATTGCCGCTTGCACAGTTGAATTTCCAGTCGCAGTTCGGTACGAATTATAACCTTGCGTTTGCTTCGTATTTGCTGTCACTGATTCCAATCCTAATCTTCTACATTATCTGTCAGAAGCAGATCTTGAACGGTGTTGTAAACGGAGCGGTTAAATAGACGGTATTGCAACGACTTGGGAAATGTGTTACTTAATATGTAAAAATACGGAAAAGGGTAGGTAAGATATATGGCAATTTTCTATCAACAACAAGACCGAATCTTTACATTACAGACAAAAAAGACAACTTACCAGATGAAGGTAGATGACTTCGGCTTTCTTCTGCATCTCTATTACGGGAAAAGGTTATCCGGAAATATGGATTATCTGCTGACTTACTATGACCGGGGATTTTCCGGAAATCCTTATGATGCAGGAAATGATAGAACCTATTCAATGGACGTATTACCGCAGGAATACCCGACAATGGGCACAGGAGACTTTCGAAACAGTGCGCTTGTTATTCGTAATCATGACGGGTCTGAGTGTTGTGACCTGCGTTATGTTGGATATGATATCAGAAAAGAAAAATATGGACTGCCGGGATTACCGGCAGTTCATGCAAAAGAAGAGGAATCGGAAACACTAGAAATCATTCTTGAAGACAGTGTTAGTAAATTACAGGTGCGGCTGCTATACGGAGTGCTGGAAAAAGAAGATATTATAACGAGAAGTGCGATCATTATCAATGGTGGTACAAATGAGATTGTCGTGGAAAAAGCAGCGTCCGCATGTCTGGATTTTATATATGGGACATTTGATCTAATCAGTTTCTATGGCAGACATGCAATGGAGAGGAATTTTCAGCGTACAAAGATAGCGCATGGCAGACAGGTAATCGGAAGCCGCAGGGGAACTTCGAGTCATCAGTATAATCCGGCGGTGATCGTTGCAGACGAAAATACTACAGAAGACAATGGAAGCAGCTATGGAATGGTTTTTGTATATAGCGGTAATTTCATGTGCGAGGCTGAGAAAGATCAGTATGAGCAGACGAGAATTATGATGGGACTGCAAGAGGATCTGTTTCATTATCCGTTAATGCCGGAAGAGACACTGAGCGTTCCGGAAACGATATTGTGTTATTCCGATAAAGGTTTCGGGGAGCTGTCCGTTAAATACCATCGTTGTATCAGAGAGCATATATGCAGGGGGTATTACAGCGATCGCCCCAGACCGATACTGATCAATAGCTGGGAAGCAGCCTATTTTGACTTTAACGGGGAGACGATACTGCAATTAGCAAAAGACGCCACGGAACTTGGAATCGAGATGGTAGTCATGGATGACGGCTGGTTCGGAAAAAGGGACGATGATAACAGCGGGCTTGGAGACTGGCAGGTCAATGAGGAGAAGCTAGGATGTACTCTCGGGGAATTGATTCGGAAGGTCAACGAGGTCGGAGTAAAATTTGGAATCTGGCTGGAGCCTGAAATGGTTTCAGAAGATAGTGAACTCTATCGCAAGCACCCTGATTGGGCTATGCAGACTCCGGGACGTAAATCCGTTCGCGGAAGAAACCAGCTTGTCCTTGATTTTTCCAGAAAAGAAGTAAGGGAGTATGTATTTGAACAGATATGCGGTGTTCTGGAACAAGGCAATATAGAGTATATAAAATGGGATATGAACCGGAGCATTACGGACTTTTATTCTTCGACAGGCAGTCAGGGAAAAGTTGCTTACGATTATGTGCTCGGTGTATATGATTTCCTGGAAAGACTGACGGCGAAATATCCGGATATTTTGATTGAAGGATGCAGCGGCGGCGGCGGCAGGTTTGATGCGGGCATGATGTATTATACGCCGCAGATATGGTGCAGTGATAATACGGATGCGTTGGACAGGCTGCGCATTCAGTACGGAACATCTTTTTTCTATCCGATGTCAACAATTGGTGCCCATGTATCTGCTGTACCGAACCATCAGACAGGTCGAAGCATCAGTCTGCGGACACGGGGAATGGTAGCGATGACAGGGGCATTCGGATATGAATTGTCTCTTGCAAAACTTAGTGAAGAAGAAAAAGAAGAGATTAAAAAACAGATCAGACAGTATAAAATATATGAGCAGTTGATTCGCACGGGAGATTATTACCGTCTGTCAAATCCGTTTCAAGATGCATATGCGGCATGGATGCATGTATCTAAGGACAAAAGTCAGGTGTTGCTGCATGTGGTGATGCTGGAAAATCATGGGAACATGACGGTGAATTATGTACGAATGAAAGGGCTTATGCCTGATATGATCTATGAAGATTTGGAAAGCGGACGCAGTTATTACGGGTCTGCATTAATGGAGGCGGGGATTCCTATGCCGGTGGAATTGGGGGAGAATCTTGCGTATCAGTTTGTGTTTAAGATAAAGACAGAATATATCTGATAAAAGTTAAAAAAAGCAACTTTGGTTGCTTTTTTTTATGTTTTTTATTTTCCCAAAATTTTCATTTGTAGGAACGAGCGTGGAAATGTCGATAAAAGTGTGCTAAACTACATATATTCGGACGAATTATAAATTTTAACAGACAATTACTGATGAGAGGGTATAGTACACATGCAGGATTTTATCAAAATATCAAAATACGCAGGAATGCGGAATGATCTGGCGCAGGCGGGTGGCGGAAACACTTCTGTTAAGCTGGATGATCATATTATGCTTGTCAAGAGTTCCGGCTATCAGTTGGCGGATGTAAATGAGCAGACAGGCTATTCTAAAGTGGATTACCGAAAGATTGTAGATTATTTTAAAGAGCATGTAGAAATGTATGAGGAAGATGTCTTTACGGAAGAAGTGGGTAAAACCTTGCTTCAAGAAGTGCAGATCGAAGGAGGACGTGCTTCTATAGAGACATTTCTCCACGCGATTACCGGCACATATACGCTGCACTCCCATCCAATGCTTGTCAATATATTGACGGCAAGAACGGGCGGCATGAACACGCTGCAAACACTTTTTCCGAAAGCGGTATTTGTCCCTTACAGGAAACCGGGAGCAGCACTGGCGGAGACATATTATAAATTATATCGGAAACAACAGGCACAGGGTGCGGACGGGTCGGTTATTTTTCTGGCGAATCATGGGCTGGTGGTCAGTGGTGACAGCGCGGAAGAAGTTATAGATAAAACGGAACAGGTTCTAGGTAAGATTGCGGATTATCTTGGAACAGACGATGGCGCTTACCGTGCGGCGACAACGCTCTATAATACAATACAGCAGGTTGATGTGCTTAAAGGAAATATTGTCTATGTTTCCGAGAACCGGTATCTGTCGCAGGAGTATGCAGGGGCGAAGCTGGTAGAAAACGGATTATGGGAACATGCTTTTTGTCCGGACTGTGTGGTCTACGCTAACAAAAAGTTGTTGTGGCTTAAGAGAGATTATGCGACGCAGGATATTTTGGATTTTATAGGGCAATACGGGATTCCGGCATTGGTTTATTATGAAGGAAATTTCTATATTCTTGCAGAGAGTGTCAAGAAAGCGCAGGAGATAGAGAATGTGATGAGCTTTGCGGCAAGGGTGCAGTGCGGTAATCTGGGACAGAAGATGAACTATCTGACTGATGCACAGGAGGATGAGCTTTTAAACTGGGATGCGGAGAAGTACCGTAGACAAAAGGCGTAGTGGGATAGGCATTTCAAGATTACGGCGCGTATATCAGATGAATTGTAGAGGACGATACGACGACAGATAGAGGAGATTATACATGAATGTGATTATTCCGATGACGGGATACGGTTCCCGTTTTGTGGCAGCAGGTTATAAAGATTTAAAACCTTTTATAAAAATCATGGATAAACCAATCATAGAGTGGATCGTGACAAAGATGTATCCGTCGGACGTACAGTTTATTTTTGTGTGTCGTGGGGAGCATTTGAAAGACGATCCTTCTATGCGGGAGAGATTGTTTGAACTTGCGCCGGAAGCGATTATTGTATCTATAGAAGACTGGGTTAAAAAGGGTCCGGTGTATGATGTGCTGCGTGCGTATAGAATGCTGTGCGCAGAGAATAAAATTCATACGGATGATGCCTGCATCATTAATTACTGCGACTTTTATATGAATTGGGACTATGCCGCATTTGCAAAAGAAGCCGCAGAGAGGGACTGTGCCGGTGCGGTGCCATGTTACACGGGATTTCATCCGAATTTGCTGCCAGAGAAGAATTATTATGCTTCGTGTCTGACAGATGAGAAGGACGATCTGATAGAGATTAGAGAGAAGTATTCTTTTGAAAGAGACAAGACAAAGGCAAAACATTCTCCGGGTGTGTACTATTTCAAGAATGGGGATATTATGGAGAGATATTGTCAGATCTTGACAGAGCATGATGAATGTGCCATTAACGGGGAGTTCTATGCATCGCTTCCGTATAATTTTATGGTACAGGACGGACTCAAAGTATGGGTGCCGACAAATGTGAAGTATTTTTGCCAGTGGGGAACGCCGGAGGATATGCAGGAGTTTGTTTATTGGACAGATTTGATTCGTGAGACGAGGAAGTCTGCTGGAAATTGGGGAGAGAATCATGGTCGGATTGACGAAGGGGCGAATGGAAATGCCGCCTGCGGAAAGATTCTGATTCCCATGGCAGGTGCGGGACAGCGTTTTGCCGATGCAGGGTATCGGGTACATAAACCGGCGATTATGACGGTAGACAGGAAGACCGGCGTAGAGAAGCCGATGGTCGTATGTGCAACACAGGATCTGCCGGGTGTGGCGGCGGACGGCGGCAATGTTATCTATGTGGATAGGACTTTTCATAAGACAGACGGCGTAGAGGACGCCATTCATGCTTATTATCCGAAGGCACAGTTCATCACGGTGGATCATCTGACAGAAGGGCAGGCGTGTACCTGTATGCTGGCAGAGGAATATTTGAATCCGGAAGAGCCTCTGTTGATTGCTGGTTGTGACAATGGCATGGATATTGACAGGGAAGCTTATGATAAACTGACGAAAGAATGTGACTGCATTGTTTTCACTTACCGCCATAACGAAGCGGTGTTGGCAAATCCGAATGCTTATGGCTGGATGATTACAGATGATGCGGGAAATATCACAGATACATCGATCAAAAAAGCGATTTCTGACACGCCCATGGAAGACCCTGCGGTGGTTGCTACTTTCTGGTTCAGGAAAGCGAAGATTTTTGTGGAGGCAACAAAGAAGATGATTGCCGAGAACGACCGTATCAATGGAGAGTACTATGTAGATCAGGTGGCAAAACATGTGCTGGACTTAGGTTACAGCGCGAAGATTTTTGACATTGACCGTTATGTAGGCTGGGGTACTCCGGCGGATTATGAGGGCTACCAGAAGACATGGCAGTATTTTAAAGAGTTTATAGAGACAGAAGATTTATAGATTTAAGGGACATTAAAGAAAGGCATGAACTTTTCATGTTACAGAGATTAGATACATTAGATTTTGAAAAAAATTATTATAAAATACTGAAGACTGTCGTTGTAATGACAGTTCTGTTCAAGTTACTTCTGATGGGGCTGTTTTCCTCAGACTATCAGGATTTGATGTTCATTCCTTTCGTAAAGTGTTTTTTGAGCGGCAACAATCCGTATCAGTATTACTATGATAATCAGTTGCTTTCTTCTTTTCCGTATCCGCCTGTCATGCTGTTTATCGAATGCATCGGAGGATTTCTGGTTAATCTGAGTGACACACTCCCGATATTTTTACAGAATCTGCTTTTTAAGCTGCCACTGCTTTTGATGGATCTGTTGGGTTTGTATTATTTGATGCGCATATCAAAATCCAAGAGAAAGTATATTTTAGTGTTATACTTTTTGTCCCCGATCGTACTGTATTCTTCTTACATGCATGGGCAGTTGGATATCATTCCTACCGTGTTTTTGATTGGAGCTATCTACTACATGACGCAGACGAATATAGCGGTGGAGGAAGTGGTGCATAATGAGAGAAAATTTGTAGTGTTTCTCACATTGGCGCTGGCGTCGAAATTTCATATAGCAGTAGTATTTCCGCTGTTCTTTTTGTATCTTTACAAGAAAAAAGGGCACAAAAAGGCGGTTGTCATGACTGGGCTTCCGATTTTGTTTACGGCAGTGATTGCAGCGCCTTTCTGGGGCAGCGGTTTTGTGAATATGGTGCTTTTCAATAAGGAACAGAGTGCGATCGACAATGTTTATATCGAGTACGGAAGCGCACATCTTTTGTTGTGTGTGCTTGTGCTTCTTTTCATTTATTTTCAGGCATTTCATATCAATCAGATGAACAGGGATCTTCTGATCAGTATGACCGGACTTTTGTTTTCAGTCTTTCTGGCGTTTGTTCCGGCGATGCCGGGGTGGTTCATATGGGTCGTGCCGTTTTTCATGCTTTATCTTGCCGGGCTGTCTGTGAATAGAGGCAAGATGGTCATGGTCTACGGGATTTTTAATTGTTTGTATCTGCTTTATTATGTCTGTTTTCATGCTACTGGATTTACCGACCTGTCCTTTCTTGGCAGGAATCTGAATGGATTGAAAGTTGCAGACGAGAGTATAAAAAATATTGTATTCACTCTGATGGTGGGGGTGTTCTTGATAATGGTCGTATCCATGTACTTGTACGGCGTTAACAGCAACTCATATTACCGCAGGAGAAACCGTCCTTTTACGATTGGTATTGCCGGGGACAGCGGTGCGGGTAAGAGCCGCCTGCTTGTTATGTTGGGAGAATTGCTTTCCGAGGACAGCATACTGAATATTGAAGGGGACGGAGATCATAAATGGGAGCGCGGCGACGATAACTGGAATGAAATGACGCATTTGAATCCGCAGGCTAACTACCTGTACAGACAAGCGGAAGACTTAAGGGTGCTTCGCGGGAACAATTCCGTGAAGCGGGCGGATTATGACCATGACACAGGAACCTTTACTGCCAAGAGAAGGATACTGCCGAAACCCTATATTATTATGTGCGGTCTGCATTCTCTGTATCTGCCTCAGATGCGGCAGGTGCTGGATATGAAGATTTATCTGGACACTGATGAAGCGCTCAGATGTTATTGGAAACTAGGAAGAGACCAAGGCAGCAGAGGGCATACATGGGCTGAGGTGAAGGCGCAGATCGAGACGCGCCGCGGCGATGCGGAGAAGTACATTCATCCGCAGAAACAGTATGCCGACCTCGTAATTCGATATTTTGACACCGGACTGCCGGAAAATTTGGATAAACTGGACAACACATATCAAGTGAGCCCGGGTGTGGAATTTCTGATGGACGTGAGTATCAATGCGGAGCCGATGCTGGCGCTTTTGCAGGAGAACGGAGTGAACAGCAGTCTGTCATATGACAATGATCTGATGCATCAGAGGATTTTGTTTGCGGGTGACGAGTTGAGAATGGGTAAGGAAACTTGGGAGAAGGTCGCTCATACGGGAATTTCGCAGATCGAGGATCTGACGGGAGGACATATTGTATGGGAAGATGGTGTAAACGGTATTGTACAGTTAATGCTTCTGGCAGTGATTGGGGAAATCATGAAGAGGGAGTAAGGAGGCAGATGATCAAAGCAGTCATATTAGATTTAGACGACACATTATATGCATATGAACCGTTGGATAAGGAAGCAAGAGCCAGAGTGCGTGCATATACTTGTGAGCAGCTAGGGATTACAGCCGAGGAATATGACGAAGCATATCTTTTCGGCAGGAATGAGACGAAGCATCAACTCGGAGATGTGGGCGCATCTCACAACAGAATGTTGTATTATCAGAAGACGTTGGAGTATCTAGGGGTAAATCCGGTGCCGTTATCGCTGCAGCTGTATGAGATATACTGGGGGACATTTCTTAACAACATGGTGTTGTATGATGGAGTGCGCAAATTCATAGACCGTCTGCATGAGCATAAGATCAAGGTGATGATCTGTACCGATCTGACGGCGCATATCCAGCACCGTAAGATCGAGGCGCTAGGGCTGGCGAAGGATATACATTATCTTGTGACGAGTGAAGAGGCGGGAAGAGAGAAACCGTCTGCGGAGATATTTAAGCTTTGTTTAAAGAAATTGCAGCTGTCCCCAGAGGAAGTATGTTGTATCGGCGACAGTCTTGCAAAGGATGTAGAGGGCGCAAAAGCAATGGGTATGCAGGCGATTTTATTTCATCCGGACAAACCGAGTGCACAACAATATGAGGTAGCAACACAGACTATATTGCAATCATAAGCCAGAAAGATTTAAGGGAGAAAGCGAGTATGAAATTATCTATCGTTGTACCGTGTTATAATGAAGAGCAGAATATTCCGCTGATTCTTGAGCGGTTTGGGGAGATCATCGAGAGAGATGATATAGAAGTTATTCTCGTGGACAATGGTTCTACAGATAACAGCGCGAGGGTGCTTACGGAGATGCTTCCTAAGTATTCTTTTGCGAGAACAACGAAGGTGGAAGTTAATCAAGGTTACGGATATGGTATTTTGCAAGGTTTAAGAGAGTGTACGGGCGAGTATATCGGCTGGACGCACGCAGATATGCAGACCGACCCGGCGGATATTCTTATGGTGCTTAATATCATTGAGCAGGAAAAAGGTCTGGTTTTTGTCAAAGGCAATCGTAAGGGCAGACCGCTGTTTGATGTTTTTTTCACTGCGGGGATGAGTCTGTTTGAGACATGTTATCTGCATAAGAGGCTATATGATATCAATGCACAACCCAATATTTTCCCGAAGATATTTTTTGATGAGTGGACAAATCCGCCGCATGATTTTTCACTGGATTTGTATGCACTGTATATGGCGCATAAGAAGAATTTAAAGGTGGTCAGGTTTCCGGTTCTTTTCCCGGAGAGGATTTATGGGGAGTCGAAGTGGAATACGGGGCTGAAATCCAAGTGGAAGTTTATCAAGAGAACGATAGAATTCAGCGTAAATTTGAAGAAGAACGGAAATTTGTAATAAATATTTAGATGGAGGCAGACATGGAATACATAGCGCACAGAGTAAATACGGTAGAGGAATTACGGAAATTGCCCGTGGAGTATGGCGTCGAATTGGACTTAAGAGATGATTTGAACGGGCGGATTTACATTTCGCATAATCCCTTTGAGACAGGGGAGGATTTCGAGGATTACTGTAAAGAGTATCATCATGGGACGATGATTCTGAACATTAAGAGTGAACGGATTGAGCATAAAGTTTTGGAATATATGAAACAGTACCATATTCAGAAGTTCTTTTTCCTGGATTCCTCTTTTCCGATGATAAAACTTCTAACGGATATGGGCGTGAAAGATATTGCGCTCAGATTCAGTGAGTTGGAAGGGTTGGATACGATTCGGAATATGGCAGGTAAGGCTGACTGGGTGTGGGTGGACTGTTTCACTAAGATTCCGCTCGACAAGAACAGTTATCAGGAATTAAAAGAGTTGGGATACAAATTATGTTTTGTGTCTCCCGAGCTGGAGGCGCAGGAGGAGAAGATTCCCGCTTACAGGAAATACATAGAGGAGCAGGGAATCATATTTGATGCAATCTGTACAAAGAGTTATCATATTAAGGACTGGATGTAATGATTAAATCCCTTTGATTAAGGTAGCTTCCCGGCGGCTTGGGAATGATAAGTTGTGGAAGAGGAAAGGAAATACATATGAAAATTTCTCGAGAGGAAATAAAGCGTAAGGCAGGCGTAGCGGCAGCGGTCGCAGCGACGTTGTTTGCGGGGCTGCTCTTATTTTACAGACATTGGCAGTTTGAGATGCCGCTGTATCCGAATGTGGATGAACAATTATCTTTAGACTGTATCTATGATCTGTTGAATCAGCATATCTATGCGGGTGATATCTATGTGCTGGATTTCTTTCGCTATCCGCACTTGACGTTCTACTATGCGGTGCTGGGAGTCCGTATACTCGGAAAATTTCTGTCGGGAACAGATACCAATATTTTACTACGATATGTTGTATGCGGTACAGCGGTCTTGTCCAATGTATGCGTTTATTTTGCAGTGAAAAAAATGACGGGTGAACGCAAGTGGGGATTTGTCAGTCTGATATTGTCGGTCTTTTCCTTATATGGGTATGCTTATCTCTACTATACGGGACCGGATACGATGATCTATGCGGTGGCGAATGTGATTATGCTGCTCGGCTGCATGATTTATAAGGATGAGCAGGAAGAGAGGGTCGTTTACTTATGGTACCCACTTCTGGCAATCTGTATCGGGCTTGCCACAGCCTCGAAGGTTCATGGTATTTTATTTGGCGTATTCTGGCTGGCGCTTCACATTAAGAAGAAGTATTGGAAAAGTCACCGTAATAATTTCCTGTTTTTTTTAAATTGTATTATACTGGCATTCGTATTCTGTCTGTGTAATTATTCCATGTTTTTCCACTTTAAGACATTTGTCTGGGATAATCTATATAATCTGAATCACTATGCATGGGGACATCCCGGTATTGAACATAATTTTCCCTTGCTTGGATATTTGGAAGCATATGCACTTACCGGTTACGGCGCGGTCGGCGGGATACTGCTTTTACTTGGAATAATATATCTGATTCGCAAAAAAGACTGGCAGCAGGCAATAGTGTTTGTGCTTATGCCGGTGGGAGTTATTCTTTTTCTGTCCAGATATCAGATTGTGTTGGGGAGAAATCTCTCGCTGGTACAGCCGTTTGCCTATTTGTTCATAGCATATGGACTGGCACAGATTGAAGAACTGCTGGGTAAATGCAAGAAATACCGTTTTGACCGTAAATGGGTGATGCCTGTATTGATTGTGTTGATGGTTTTGTGCAACGCATCAGTGGTAGTCAACAGTTATCGATATGATCTGACATATACGCAGACGGCGCAGTATATTGAGACACAGATTCCAGAGGGAGCGTCGATTTATTGCACTTCTTTTGCGCCTGTCATAGATGCGGAGCGGTATAAGGTGATAGATATCGGCGAGGATATTTCTCTTTTGCCCGACGAGCTGGGAGAGCAGGAATACTATGTGGATGTGGAATATGCCACAGGATATTTTGGACAGAGGAAAGATTACCTGATCGTACAGGGAAGCGATATGTACCCGGAACTCAAAGCTGCCTATGAACAAAAAATAGGAAATTATACACAATTACAAAGTTATACCGGCATTTCCTATGGGAAAGAATGGAAATACCGGATCGGGTATTTGGATATGTTCAGATACAGTCCGAAAAAATATTATGTAGGACCGGGGATCACCATTTACGGAAAATAGCTGGTTACCATCCCATGATCTCACGGATCATAGCAGCGACAGACGAAGCAGTCTTGCGGTGTGTGTCGAGGCTTGGGTGAAAGTCAATTACATAGCCGTCGTCTTCCGTTTGCGTCGGCAGAAAGAAAAAAGAAATGTGATCATCGCCGGATGAGTGACGGTATTGATCGATCGCCTTCTCAATACAGGGACTTAATTCATTATTCATCAGACCGTAGACACATAAAATATAAGCATCGGGGTTTTTCTCACGAATTAATGTCAAAAAGTCTTGATAATATGAGGCAAAAGAGGACTGCCGTTGAATGTTAGTCCCACAATAACTATTGTCATTGGTACCCAGATTAAGTACTATGATTTCCGGCTCAAAACAACGGAAATCCCAATCGGTCATGGTGATCGTCTCGCCAAGATAAGTTCCTCTGGAAAAACCGATAAGCGGATAATAAGGCGGTACAAGTTCTGTAACATTGCGGGTGTCGGTATTCTCGTCCGTGAAACCGGAGTAAACGCCGTAACCGCTGTAGGATACCATACTGTAATCTGCGTCCAGAATCTGCGCGACTCGGTAGGCGTAAGCTTTAGTTACATCTTCCGTAGATGTGCTAAAAGTGTGGGACATATCATTGTCGTCTGTACCGTATCCACATGTGATGGAGTCCCCGATAAATTCTATGCGATGGGATTTGGCAGGTGTCGGTTCTATTTTGGCGGCATCATCTGCGATTAATTCACGAATGCCAACGATGGACATGGGCGCTTCCGACAATTTAATCAACCGGACAGTGTAGGTTCGGGGCATCGGATCATCTATAATCGTATAACTTTGCCGTGAGGACCGAATCATAGTGTCCAAAACACGTTCGTTATCTATGTAAACAGCGATTCGGGCATGATCTTCACGAGCAGCAGCGTGATCGTCTCCCTGCAGGCATATTTCCAGATATTGCCCTTTATAAGAAAACTCTATGCCGCTGCCGGAGAGCGCCAGCCAGAGAATGTTATTGTGAGACAGGGTACGTCCCAGATATTTTACAGTGTTTACAGTTGGGTTGAATGATTGCATATAGGGTCTCCTTACAGTTTGATGTTACATAGAGTATATCACATTATTTTTTTAAAATTACTATCCGTTATAAAGATTTTATGATAAACTGAAAAATACGGGTTATGGTTCACATAGCACTTTTGTTATGAACCGGTTATATTGTTTGATAGTGAACAGCAACGAATATAGCTGACAATATATAAGAATATAGAAAGAGGCAGGTATGATGCGGGAATTTATCATTACAACAGACAGTAATTGTGATATGGCTTCGGATTTTGTGGCAGAACATGGAGTGGGGGTCATTCCTCACTACTATACGGTGGAAGAAGAAATGTATGGTGACGGCAAGGAATTGTCAGTCAAAGAGTTCTATGACGCTATGCGTGAAGGGAAGAAAGCAGCGACTATGGCGAGCAACCCTGCGGTGATACGGGAGAAGTTTGAGGAGTATGCAAAGCAGGGTAAGGATATTCTGCATATCAGCTTTTCTTCTGCACTTAGCAGCGGTTATGAAAATATTGTCAGCGGTGCAAATGAGATTATGGAAGAGCATCCGGAAATGAAGATTATTGTGATCGATACATTGTCCGCCTCTTTAGGCGAGGGCATTATGATCTGCAAAGCGATCGAGATGAAGAAAGAAGGCAGAACAATAGAGGAGACAGCCGAGTGGGTACGGGAAAACAGTCCGCATCTGAATATCCAGTTTACGGTGGACGATCTTAATTTCCTCTATCGTGGCGGGCGGTTGTCCAGATCATCGGCGATTCTCGGCACGGTAATCAATATCAAGCCGATTCTTTATTTTGACAGAGAAGGCAAACTGGTGGCGCTTGGCAAGGTGAGAGGACGTAAGAAATCGCTCATGACATTAGTTGACAATATGGAAGAGAGGCTTGGTGAGTACCGGGATAAGCAGGTATTTATCGGTATCGTTCATGGTGACTGTGAGATGGACGCCAGATATATTGCGAACCAGATCACGGAGCGCTTTGGCTACACGGATATTATGATCAGACCGATAGGACCGAGTATCGGAGCGCATTCGGGTCCGGGGGCAGTTGGAGTGATCTTTTTGGGGAATGAGAAATAGAATCTAATAAAAATTAGTTTGATGATTCAATATGAAAATGATTTCATATATTATGCATAAAAATCAATCCATAAAATTATTATATAATGCCAATTTACAACTGTGAATTGGCATTATATAATGTCTTATATGAAATCGATATCATATATCGGAAACGAAATTAATAGAAAACTATACTGTGGAGGAGGATGTAAATGGAATCTAAAGTAATTTTTCTGGATATAGACGGAACATTGACGGAGCCGGGAAGCAATGATCCACCGGAATCAGCGGTGCAGGCGATCAGACAGGCTCGCGAAGAGGGACATTATGTTTTCTTATGTACCGGCAGAAACTATGAAATGCTGAAACCGCTTTTGAAATATGAGTTCGATGGTGTTATAGCCAGCGCCGGCGGATATATCATGTGTCGCAATGATGTGATCTATGATTGCCCGATGACGGAAGAACAGAAAAATTCTGCAATGAATGTTCTAAAAAAGAGCGGCGTTTTCAGAACAGTGGAATGTATAGACGGTTCTTACACGGATGAAGAGTTTAAAGAATTTCTGAGAACTCATGCTTCGGAAGGAGGTAACAGTGAATTACTGCGGTGGCGGGAGCAGATTGAGAAATCTCTGAATATTCTTCCGATGAGTGAGTACAGAGGGCAGCCGGTGTACAAGATCGTTATTATGAGTCCGTCCATGGAACAGCTTCGGGAACCAAGAGAGATTCTGGTGAACGATTTTGAGTTTTGTATACAGGATAAAAATGAGAACGGTTTTATCAATGGAGAAATTATAAATAAGAAATTTAATAAAGGGAAAGCCGTTGAGCGGGTCTGCAAGTATCTTCATATTCCGGTCAGCAATTCGGTGGCGATCGGAGACAGCATGAATGATAAGGAAATGCTGGAGACGGCAGGACTCAGCATATGTATGGAAAACGGAAGTAATGAACTGAAAAAGCTGGTAGACGATATCTGTCCTTCCGTAGAGAAAGACGGGATTCGGGAAGCTTTTTTGAAATATCATCTTATATAAATCAAAGAGAAGGAGAGGAAAGACAATGGCTATGGATTATGCGAAATGCGCAAAGGAAATTTATGAGACCTTAGGCGGAAGAAGCAATCTGGTAAGCGCTGCACACTGTGCAACCAGACTTAGGCTGGTCACAGTAGACAACAGCAAGATCGATATGAAAAAACTGGAGAACATTGACGGTGTAAAAGGTGTTTTCAGCAACAACGGTCAGCTTCAGTTGATTATCGGAACAGGTACGGTAAATAAGGTATATGAAGAATTTTTGAATGTAAGCGGTATGACTGCGGCGACGAAAGAAGATGTGAAAGCGGCGGCGGCAGCACAACAGCCAGTATTTAAGAGAATGATCAAGGCGTTAGGTGATGTATTTGTCCCGATTCTTCCGGCAATCGTTGCGTCAGGACTGATGATGGGATTGGTTGAAGCTCTCGGCAAAGCGATTCCTTCATTTGCAGGGAGTGACTGGTACGGTATTCTTGACCTTATGGCAAACACGGCATTTACTTTCCTTCCGATATTGATTGCGGTATCTGCGGCAAGGGTGTTCGGTGGAAATGTTTTCTTGGGGGCTGTAATCGGAATGATTATGATTCATCCGAGTCTGATCAATGCATGGTCGGTAGGCTCCATGGATGCGGCGGATATTCCGGTGTGGCGGCTGTTTGGCTTTTTCCCGATCAGGCAGGTGGGATATCAGGGACATGTAATTCCGGTTATCATTGCCGTATGGCTCATGTGTAAGATTGAAAAATGGTTACATAAGCATGTGCCGGAAATGATCGATCTGTTTGTCACACCCCTGTGTACCGTGCTTCTGACAGCATTTGTCACACTGGGAATTATTGGACCTATCTTCTCTACAGCAGAGACATATGTTCTGGAGTTTGCAGGATGGATCATCACAGTCGGACACGGTGTTGGCGCCATGATTATGGGAGCTTTGTATCCGCTCACGGTAGTATGCGGTATTCATCATATGTATAATGTAATAGAGGCAGGTATGCTGTCCGCAGTGGACGGACTCAATATCTGGATGCCGATCGCCTCGGCGGCAAACTTTGCACAGGGTGCGGCTTGTCTGGCAGTCGGATTGAAGGCAAAAAATGTAAAAACAAAATCTGTGGCGATCCCTTCTTCTCTGTCTGCGGCGTTGGGAATCACGGAGCCAGCGATTTTCGGTGTCAATCTGAGATTTGTTAAGCCGCTTGTATGCGGTATGGTAGGTGGGGCGGCAGGTGCGCTGCTCGGATCAATTTTCCATATTGGTGCGACTTCCTACGGCGTAACAGGTCTGCCCGGATTTTTGATCACACTGGATTATACTGTACAATATGCAATCGTTCTTGCAGTGTCGTTTGGAGTATCTTTTGCCCTTACATGGTTTGTATGGAAGGAAGACGTGGAAGATGCAGGCAGCACAGATAAGGCGGAAGATGCAGATAAGAAAGAAGAGCAAAGCGTTCCGGTAAATAATGCAGAGGCACAGGATTCACAGGCAGCAAGTGTTGAGAAAGCTCTGTTTGCACCGGTAAAGGGCAATATTGTAAGCAGGGAACAGATTCCGGATGAGACGTTTGCATCGGGTGTCCTCGGAGACGGAGTTGGTATTGAGCCGGAAGTCGGAGAGGTTGTTGCACCTTTTGACGGAGAAATCTCTTCCGTTACGGATACGCGACATGCTGTCGGTATAACCGGTCCTGAGGGTATGGAAGTTCTGATTCATGTAGGTATCGATACAGTCAATATGAAAGGTGATGGTTTCGAGCTTTTTGTTGCAGAGGGTGATAAAGTTAAAGCAGGGCAGAAACTTATGACTTTTGATATCGCGAAAATCAAAGCAGCCGGATACAGTACAACTACGGCGGTGCTTTTGACGAACAGTGACGATTATCCGGATTTCAGGATTGTTAAGACCGGAAAGACAGATGTGATGGAAAAAATATTTACAATCGACGTCTAAGAAGTATAATAAAAAGGAAGGTTTATGCAGGTATAATAAGAGATTGGAGAGGAAAGAAAATGAAAAAGGCGGCATCAAAAAAAGAGGATATTTTTCAGCAGAGATTACAGCGCCATCATGATGAACTGCGATGGCTGTACATGGAACTATACGATAACAGTTCTATGTTTGCGGAACTTTGCGACAATATGCGGCAGTTTTATCTGGAAAGAAATAAAGAGTTGAAAGCACGCGACTCAAAACGTGTGACTGATCAGGAATGGTATAAACAGAACGATATGCTTGGAATGATGTTCTACATAGATAATTTTGCCGGGAACATGAAGGGCGTGGAGTCGAAACTGGATTATATTGAGCAGTGTAATGTCAATTACATTCATCTCATGCCGTTTCTCGATACTCCCAAAGGGCGCTCGGACGGCGGATACGCAGTCTCAGATTTCCGTAAAGTACAGCCTAAGCTGGGATCTATGGAAGACTTAGACAGCCTGACGGCGGCGTGCCATAAGAAAGGCATTAATGTCTGTATGGACTTTGTCATGAACCACACATCAGAAGACCATGAATGGGCGAAAAAGGCAAGGCAGGGCGACGGAGAGTACATGAGCCGGTACTTTTTCTATGACACAGAGGAAGAGACGGCTGCATATGAAAGGACAGTGCCGCAGGTATTCCCGACTACCGCTCCGGGTAATTTCACATGGCTTGAAGATACCGGAAAGTATGTAATGACGACTTTTTATCCGTACCAATGGGATTTGAATTATAAAAATCCGAGGGTATTTAATGAGATGATGTACAATTTCCTTTATCTGGCAAACAGGGGAATCGATATTATCCGTATTGATGCAGTGCCCTATATCTGGAAAGAGCTGAATACTTCCTGCCGGAATCTGAAGCAGGTACATACGATCGTGCGCATGATGCGTATGATCAGCGAGATCGTCTGTCCCGGCATTCTTTTGTTGGGAGAGGTGGTTATGGAGCCGGAGAAAGTAGCGCCGTACTTTGGAACGGTGGAAAAACCGGAGTGTCATATGCTCTATAACGTTACCACGATGGCAACGACCTGGCATACGGTGGCGACAAGAGATGTGAAATTATTGAAGAAACAGCTTGATATTGTAAATTCATTGCCGAAAGATTATGTATTCTTAAATTATCTCAGATGCCATGACGATATCGGTTGGGGGCTCGACTATGGTACTCTGATGTTAAGTGGTATGGAAGAGCGGAGTCATAAGAAATACTTAAATGATTATTTCCAAGGTTATGCCGGAAACAGTAACAGCCACGGCGAGCTTTACAACGCCGATCCAGTCACGGGTGATGCAAGGTTTTGCGGCACTACCGCTTCCATGTGCGGTATTGAGAAAGCAGGATTTGAGCAGGATAAGGAAGCGATGGATAAGGCGGTCAGGTTTGACTTGATGCTTCATGCATACATGTTTATGCAGTCGGGTATTCCTGTATTATACAGTGGGGATGAGATAGGGCAGCTCAATGACTATACCTATAAAGATGATCCAGATAAAGCGGCGGATTCGCGCTATATCCATCGTGGAGCAATGGACTGGAAACTGGCAGAAAACATTCAGGATGCGGATACGGTTCAGGGCAAAATTTTCCAAGGACTTAATCAGTTAGAGCAGATCCGTAAGACTGAAAAAGTATTTGTCTCAAGTGCAGATGCATGGACAATTGAGACAAACGATCAGGCGGTATTGTGTATCGGCAGATATTTTGAAGGTGAGAAACTGATTGGTCTGTTTAATTTCAGTGAGTATGATAAGACTGCACAGATTCGAGAAAATGACGGAGAATATGTAGAACTGATCTCAGGAAATAAGGCTAAACTGAATGATGTCAATGTACCCGCATACGGATTTTATTACTTTAAAAAAAAGTAAAGAAACGGATAGAAATATAGAGACAAGGAACGAAGTATATGAACATAGCAGAGATCGCAAAGATGGCAGGTGTATCGAATGCCGCTGTCTCACGGTATTTTAATGATGGATATATTTCTGACGAGAAGCGGGAAGCGATACGCCGTGTTGTGGAGGAGACGGGATACCGTCCTTCCGTGCAGGCGCAGATGCTCCGCACCAAAAAGACAAAAATGGTCGGCGTGGTAGTGCCGAAGATCGCGTCCGCCTCAATCGGGCAGGTGGTAGAGGGAATATTGTCGGTCTTGAATGCAAGCGGATACCAGATGCTTTTGGCAGTAACCCAGAATGATCCTAAGAAAGAGTTAGAATATTTATCAGCTTTTCGTGAAAAGCAAGTGGACGGTGTAGTACTGATCGCAACAATATTTACCGCAGAGCACAAGCGTATGCTGAAAAACCTGTCTGTCCCAGTCGTGATCGTAGGACAATATCTGTCCGGCTATTGCTGCGTATTTCATGACGATTATCATGCTTCTTATGATCTTACAAAGCAGCTTCTGGAAAAAGGAAGAAGGAAGTTAGGTTATATCGGTGCAACCCAGCAGGATCATGCAGTGGGAGCAGAGCGGTACAGAGGGTTTTGCGATGCGGTGAGTGATGCAGGATTAGGGGAACTGTCACAGAATTATGTTACGGCGGCATTCACGGTCGCTTCGGGTTATGAGAAAGCCGGTGAACTGCTTGAACGGTGTGACGGGCTGGACGGAATGGTCTGCGCGACAGATACGATGGCTGCAGGAGCGATGCAGTATCTTAAAGAGCACGGAAAGAAGGTTCCTGAACAGATTCTGGTAGCAGGCCAGGGTGACTCTGAGATGGCAAAAGTAACGTCCCCGGCGCTTACTACCGTCCACTACTCCTATGAACAAAGCGGAGAAATAGCAGTCCAGATGTTACTGGAACTGCTGGGACGAGAAGAAAGCGCCGTGCGGGAAGTTAAGCTGGGTTATTATATTGTTGATCCGGATAATTGTTCAGATTAAATCCGTCATTACCCTGCGGCTGCTGTGCTGGCATGTAGCGTAACGCTAAGAAGGCATTGCGGTCGCGGTGGTACAAATCTCTGAGTTCATCGGAATAACCTACTACGATATGCGGGAAGTTATTCGCATAGTATTCCAGTATTCTGTCGCTGTCTTTTTTCTTAATATCGAAACTATCTGCTACTGTTCCCGAACCGTTTGCGGGATAAAATACAATACTGTAATTACTGCCGGTGTAGAGACCGTTGGTGTAGTGCTTTGTACGATGCTGGTATAACCATGCAATATTACTGTTTAAATGTGCACGGGGCGCAGCCTGACCAACATTATATGTAAAAAGACGGCCGATACGGATATTCTTGCTGAGTACATAAGCGTTTTCATAATCCGAAACGATCTGGTTTTCCGCGTAGGTGCCAAGTTGTGCAAAATCTTTTTTGATATTCTTCAGATAGCCACCGGCACATGCTTTGATCAGTGTAAAGATACCTATAAGAAAAATCAGTACAGCGCCGGCGCTCATAAGGTAAAGGCGTAAGGGGCTGATATCGTCTGCAAATCGATCATCCACCAGAACATACTTCACGGCATATTCATTGATTTCATCGGAGGAAAAATCCATATCTTTAAACCAGTCTTCATAATAATATAATTCATCGCCATCCATCGGACGCACATTTCCCGTTACCATGACAGTGTGATCCAATGTATCGCTTTCCCCCATGAGGTATGCCCATGTATCATCACAGATACTGTCTAATTCTGCGGCTTTCTCCTCATCGACGCGCACACCGATATAAGAATCGCCCTCTTCGCCGTAAGGAATGACATAGTAATCATAAAGTTTGCCGTTGCTGGTCTCATACTCTGCAAAGCAGTCATATACGGCATATATTTCATTAGTTGCAATGGTATTGTACAAATCAGTGTGTGATAATTCATCTAAGTTCTTGTCGCCATTAAGCATACTAAACATCTGCGGCACTGCCGCTCCGTTAATAATGAATAGTACAATGGCGATCACAGTCGTGAGGACCACTACCCATAGTACATTTTTGATAGACTTCTTTTTTAGCTGTTTCAATAGTTCTTCCATCTTATCTCCCTCTTCATGTAAAAATGCGTTTGTATCATACAGTATCCATTCTATAGGAGATAAAGGCGGTTGTCCATTGTTTTTTGCTAGAGCAGGAACTCCTGTAACAACAATTCCAATTCTTCCATTTCAGGTTCGGAAAAGGATGGCGTATCATCCGAGATTGTGATTTTATCCGAAGGATGTTTCGCTGTCCCGTCATTAGTGTCCGACTTGACTAACTGCATGTCCAATTCTGTCTGTACCAAACGGTTTGCCAGATGATTTTCCAGATAGTCTACAAGATTGATTCGCAGGACATTGATCTTGCCGGAGATATCGATCAACGAAGAGACTGCAAAATAGCAATACAGTCCGAGAAAACTGATCACATAAAAAGGCGCGATATCAAAAAAGCCTTCATCACGGATAATACTGCGGCAGGCGCCTATTCCGGCAACCAAAACCGCGAGAAGCATAAGCTGTCCGGACAGATGTTTCAGCATAGACAAAGGAATAATTCCGAGTTTCATATGACTTATAAACCTGTCCACAAAAACCGTAACATTGGAAATTTTTTCGTTGATCTTACAGCATCCGGAGAATTTAAGTTTAAGCTGCTGTAAGGATTTGTTCGTAGTTGTAGACATATGCTCAGACTCCCAGATCAAACGGTGATAAATCACTCCCATCACGATCTGGCATATGATACTACAGAATAGTAATGCCAGAATCACGATCATAAAGTTTTTATGTTGAAAAAAAATTGAAAACATGATTTGCTATACCCTCCCCAGCATCCTGCCGTGCTTCTGACCGGGCAAGATACGCAATATTAATGAAATGATTTCTATACCTATATTATATTGGAAAACTTATGATACAAAAGACGTAAGGCATCGTGAAATTACAACCTTTCATACGTTCTTTTTACACGTCGGAGTACACGCGTTCTTTTCAGCGCAATACTGGAAACGGCTGGAAAAATATGTTACAATATTTAATATTGTGTAAATCGAATTTATCTGGGAAAAATAATTATCGTAAACTGGAGGGAATACAAATGGTTTATCATCCGCAAGGGGTATGTTCTAAAGCTATTGATCTGGAGGTAGAGGGCGGTGTTATCAAGTCTGTGGAATTTACGGGAGGATGCAACGGTAATCTGCAGGGAATATCCAGACTGGTTTCCGGAATGAAAATCGAAGATGCGATCGAGAGACTGCGTGGTATTAAGTGTGGATTCAAGAATACTTCCTGTCCCGACCAACTGGCATGTGCTTTACAGGAAATCTTAGATAACTAGGAGGTTTCTTATATAATGAATAAGAAGATCGTACTTACCGGCGGCGGAACTGCCGGACATGTAACACCCAATATGGCGCTTATTCCGAAACTGCGGGAACTGCAGTATGAGATAGCCTATATGGGATCTTATGACGGTATTGAGAAGAAACTGATGGAAGACTTCAATATTCCGTATTTTGGTATTGCAACAGGCAAATTCAGAAGATATTTTGACCCGAAGAACTTTTCCGATCCGTTCCGTGTGCTGAAAGGAATGAGAGAAGCCCGGAAATATCTCAAGGAAATCAAGCCGGATGTGGTATTTTCCAAGGGCGGTTTTGTGAGCGTGCCGGTGGTGCGAGCGGCGTATTCGCTAGGCATTCCGTGTATTATACATGAGTCTGATATGACACCGGGGCTTGCCAATAAGCTTTGTATTCCGGTGGCAAAGAAAGTGTGTTGTAATTTTCCGGAGACATTCAGTATGCTGCCGACGAGCAAGGCTGTGTTGACGGGTTCTCCGATCAGAAAAGAACTTGCTATGGGTAATAAAGAAGTTGGGTACAGACTGTGCGGATTCGATGCATCCAAACCGGTCATTATGGTGGTGGGAGGCAGTCTTGGCTCGGCGGCTATCAATCAGGCAGTCAGAGATGTACTTCCTGAACTTTTGAAGGATTTCCAGGTAGTGCATCTGTGCGGCAAAGAGAAGATGGATAACCTGCTCCTCACAACATCCGGGTATAAACAGTTTGAGTATATACGGTCTGAGATGAAAGACCTTTTTGCCATGGCTGATCTGGTGATTTCCAGAGCAGGCGCAAATGCGATCAGCGAACTGCTGGCGCTTAAGAAGCCCAATATTCTGATTCCGCTTCCGGCAAGCAGCAGCAGGGGAGATCAGATCATGAATGCCAAATCATTTGAATCCCAAGGATTCAGTATCGTGATCGATGAGGACGACTTGACCAATAAACTGTTGTTGGAGAAGGTTCAGGAATTATATTTCAACAGATTTACCTATGTCGATGCGATGAGCAAGAGCAATCAGAGGGATGCCATCGGAACAATTATAGGGCTCATTGAGGATGCGGCGAATGGAAAGTAATCCGTTGGTCAAAAAGGTCGGTTGGACGTGATGGAAAATTCTTGAAAAACGATATACGCAATGCTAAACTTAGGTGTAGAACAGGCGTGCCCATGACTCAAAGCTTGAAGGCTGAGAACAGGCATGGCTATTAAAATGAATGAACTGTCTGGTTGTGAGTCTGCGTTACGGCTGAACGGTTCGGAATGGAGGATGAAATGAGCAAAGTTACATTTGACTATTCGAAAGCAGCTTCCTTTATCGGTGAGAACGAAGTGGAATCCATGAAGAAGCTGGCGCTTGACGCGAAGGAAGTACTTGTATCAAAGAGCGGGGCGGGCAACGATTTCTTAGGCTGGATTGACTTACCGGTTGATTATGACAAGGAAGAGTTCGCGAGAATCAAACAGGCAGCGGCTAAGATTCAGAGTGATTCAGAGGTTTTAGTTGTGATCGGTATCGGCGGCTCCTATCTCGGTGCAAGAGCAGCAATCGAATTCTTACGTCACAGCTTCTATAATGTAGTGGATAAGTCTGTCAGAAAGACACCCGAAATCTATTTTGTAGGTAATTCTATCAGCTCTACTTATATTAAGCATCTAATTGATGTGATCGGTGACAGGGATTTCTCCATCAATATGATTTCCAAGTCTGGCACAACTACAGAGCCGGCTATTGCATTCCGTGTATTTAAAGAGATGGCTGAGAAGAAATACGGTAAAGAAGGCGCAGCAAAGAGAATCTATGCGACTACCGATAAGGCGAGAGGTTCCCTTAAGAATCTTGCAAACGAAGAAGGTTATGAGAGCTTCGTAGTTCCGGATGATGTAGGCGGACGTTTCTCCGTACTGACAGCGGTAGGGCTTCTTCCGATCGCAGTGTCCGGTGCAGATATTGATAAATTGATGGAAGGTGCTGCGGAAGGCAGAAAGATGGCGTTAGAAGCTCCGTTTGAGGAGAATGACGCAGTGAAATATGCAGCGCTTCGTAATATTTTACTTAGAAAAGGCAAAGTAATCGAGATTCTTGCCAACTATGAGCCTAGCGCACATTATGTATCTGAGTGGTGGAAGCAGCTTTACGGTGAGTCGGAAGGCAAAGACCAGAAAGGTATTTTCCCGGCAAGCGTTGACCTGACCACAGATTTACATTCCATGGGACAGTTCATTCAGGACGGTTCCAGAACGATGTTTGAGACAGTTCTCAATATCGAAACAAGCAGGGAAGAGATCATTATCGGCGAGGAGCCGGTAGACTTGGATGGTCTGAATTACTTGGCAGGAAAGAATGTGGACTTTGTCAACAAGAGTGCCATGAATGGTACGATTCTTGCACATACGGACGGACAGGTTCCGAACTTCATGATCAATGTACCTGAGGTAAATGAGTTTTATCTGGGCGAGTTGTTCTATTTCTTCGAGTTTGCCTGCGGTGTCAGCGGATATCTTCTTGGTGTGAATCCGTTCAACCAGCCGGGTGTTGAGAGCTACAAGAAGAACATGTTTGCACTTCTCGGAAAGCCGGGGTATGAGGCGCAGAGGGAAGAGCTGTTGAAGAGACTGTAATAAATTGAATATAAGAAAAGGGCGCATATCTTTGTGGTATGCGCCCTTTTGTAATGCGAAAATTTATTCGGATTTGCAACGGATTTTTTCTACATAACTGCGAAGCAGGAGCACCTGCGACGGGATATAGCAGGTCCAGACAAGAAAAGCAGAAATATTGTATACTAGATGAGACATTGATGAATCTCCCGTGGCGAGCGTGCGGACAAGAATCGAATAATCACATCCGACAAACAGCGTAATTCCCAGCGCAAATAACAGAGTTTCTCTGTTCTTTATCTTGTATTTCTGTATCCATGCACAGAAGAGATTCACTGTAAGCTGTACGATATTAGCCATTGCAAGAATATTATCAAAGGTAAACATTTTTGCAACTTTAAACTTGAGTACCAGAAGTATAACGGCATAAAGAATCAGACGTATTGAAATGCTTTTCCGCGTGGGTTTCATATAGATCATATAGACTGTTTCTACCAGAGTAAAAAGCAGATATCCCATGGGACGCGCATCTTTGAGAATACACATACAAGTATCTGCCATAAGGGTGAGTGTAAATGCGACAGGAATCAGAGTATCCTGAATACTAAAATGGTATCCGTACCTAGAGTGTAAGTATATTATCATCAGAAAATTACATACAATAACACTATATCTCATGACTGCCAGAGGACTTCCCGGGAGTCCGGGGTCTCCCTCTCCGGGGACTCTTAATAGTTGTTCTGATACTTTTATAACCAGAAAAAGGATTACTTGTACCGCATAATAAGCATGTAGAATCTGTTCATCTCTCTTTGTCATGTTGGTTCCTCCGTTGATATTTTAACTATGCATATAAAATTATATCATGCGCATATTATTGCATCAACGGATTTCCCGATTTACTCGGAATCTTCAAAAAACAACAATGCCGTGACCACAAACAAATCATCTTTCACTTCAAATTTCAGACTACCGTTATATTTCTCTACTTTTTCCCTGACATTGCGCAGACCGATCCCATGGTGCCGGGCGTCAGATTTGGTTGTGCGGAAAAGACCAAACAGTTTCTTAGGCGGCAGGCAGGGATTTTGTATTTTGATAATTAAAAACTGATGAATTCTGCGAATAGTCACATCAATAACTGACTGTTTCTCAGTTTTTTGTATGTAACGCAGACAGGCTTCTATAGCATTATCCAACAAATTAAATAGAATCACGCACAAATCATCCGATGTGATTGTACTATTCGGAGGAAATTCTACATTTACGTTCATCTGAATCCCCTGTTCACGGGCTTCGAGGACGGTATGATTCAAAATGGCGTCTACCATGTCAACGCCACTCCATATCATATCGGAGAGTTCATTGATCGGGGTACTGATGGATGTAACATATTCTGTAATCTCGGAGATTCCTTGATTCTTCGCAAGATGATAGATCATCTGCAGGTGATGATTCATGTCATGGTATAGATGTTCGTTTTTTTGATAAAGCTGGGTAAGGAGATGGTAGTTTTCTTCCAGCACTTGGTTTTTTCGTTCCAGAAATTTGATTCTGTTCTTGCGTGTCTGTAACATTGGTTCCTCTATTTCTATGCTATTTGTTTATTCCTGTGGGTGAGGCAAGTAAACATCCCGCAGGCAGACTCATTAAATTTTATCTTTCCAGTATCTATTTAATCTTTTTTTAAATTCCGACAGACGGCTCTGAGAGATTGGCAAATGCGTCTGATCCGTAAGAATGCAGTCCGTCTGGGAAATGCTCGCCACATGCCGCAGATTCACGATGAATCCGCGCTCGATAAAATAGAATTCTTCCGAATGAAGTTCATCGAAAATTTCGGCGAGAGTCTTACGGACGCGTTTTGTTGAACCGAATTGATCTTCCGATGGGTTCTCCATTTGACTTTCTGTCGGAGATTTTGGCAGTGTGGTATGAAAGACAGCATTCTTCCCATCTTTTTCAATAAAAAGGATTTCTTTGAGAGGAATTCTTTCTAGGCGGTTCTGACTGTTGATAATGTACGAATCCGTATTTTGAATCTCCAGAAGAGAAACCGCATCTTTCAGTGCGTGTGGCAGCCGTTGCGTCAACTGATTCTTGGGGATATAGCGAAAGATATGGAGTTCATAAGCGTCTACGGCATACTTATAATGAGCGGTGACAAAAATCATAAGGGCATCGGGAAGCAGCTCATGGATCTGGTGAGCAAGTTCCATTCCGGTTATATCCGGCATCTCAATGTCGAGAAGCAGAAGGTCAAAGTGTTTGCCATCCTGAATGTCGTAGAGAAGCGTTTTCCCATCTGTATATGTGGACAAAATGGAAAAGACCTGCTGCGCTCTAAGGCAGTCGTCCGTAATTTTTTGGATCTCAGTTAAAAGAAGCGATTCATCGTCACAGATACCAATTTGCAGCATAAACTCCTCCGTTACGGTACAGCAATTCTCGTGTCGCAGACCGTCGAGGCTGCGACAATTCTTCAATAATCAGTATAGAGAATATTTGGGGTACATGCAATGGGAATTGGAGGACAAAAAAGATGGATTGAGGGACAGTCAAATTGAATGAGAAATTTTTATGCTATACTGTGCATGTAGCCAATACATTTGCAGTGCGCGCACATAGGTTGAATCCTATAAGCCCGGAATGTCGGAAGATTTTCGGGCGCGTACTGCGGAAAAGAAAACAGATATAGGCGGAAAACGGAGGAAAACAGCGTGAGAGAAAATTCCCTGTACAGAACATTAGCTTCCTGTAAATTCGCATTAAAGGTCGGATGGAAGATTAACCGGAAGAGAGTTATTTTGGAGTTTCTGCATTGGTTTCTATTGCATGTAGACTGGTTAATCGTTTCCTGCGTTCTGGTTCGATTTATTCTTGACATGGCGATGAAAAGGACATCTTTTGAGAAGATGATGTTGTATGTCTGGAGTATTGTAGCGTTAGAAGCCCTGCTTGAGATATTTGATCGATTTTTTGAGACATATATCAAACCTGTGACAGATGTGGATCTGTACGACGGAATCAACAAAATGTTGTATGATAAGGCGTGTCAGGTAGATATGCGCTGTTTTGAGGACAGCGATTTTTATAATGAATATATGATGGCGGTCAGTCAGGCGCATATGAAACTGCCGGATACGTTGCAGGGAATTTGTCAGATTGTGGCGAGATTTGTCGCCATGATCGCAGCGGTCGTTATTATCTATCAGATTGATCATTTTGCGATTCTTTTTACGATCTTTCCGATTCTCGGTAATTTTGTTTTTTATGCAATTTTAAATAGCAGAATCTTTCGTATGGAAAAGGAAAATATTGTGTTCCAGAGAATGGCGGACTATGTGAACCGAACAATACATCTGGGAGAATATGCGAAGGAAATACGGATGACGAATGTATTTCGTCTTTTAAAAAAGCAGTATGACAGAGCAGTGGAGGCAATGCAAAAAGTAATCGGACGCTATTCCGTCGGAAATATGATTTTGTTCTGGCTGTTTCAGTATTTTACGTTCACGCTGCTGCAGGAAGGGGCGGTACTCTATGCCGGATATCGTGTTCTGGTCAGCGGAACAATGGTATTTGCACAGATGGCGGTGATCCAGACGACGATGAATTCCAACACATGGACGTTGATTGGTTTTGCGGACTCGGTGATGGCTGTGGTGAAAAATGGACTGTATTTGGAGCAGACACGCAATTTTCTGGAATATGAACCTGCGATTCCTGAGGATCAGGACGGATTGATTCCAGAATTTCCGATTCATTCCGTTGAGTTTGAACATGTTTCCTTTGGTTATAAGGAGGACGGGTATATTTTAAAAGATATTCATTTTAAGATTGAAGGAAATCAGAGCGTGGCGTTAGCGGGGTATAACGGTGCCGGTAAAAGTACGTTGATGAAATTGTTGATGCGGCTTTATGATCCGGATGAGGGACGAATTTTAGTGAATGGAGTTGATATAAGGGAGTATCAGGTGAAGGCATATAGAAATTTGTTTGCTACCGCTTTTCAGAATGGCAGGATATTTGCGGACACCATTGAGGAAAATGTGCTGATGGGGCAGCATACAGAGGAGGAGAAAGACAGGGAAAGGGTACGGCGTGCACTTGAACTTGCAGATATATATAAGGAAGTAGGATGCCAGCAGTTTCAGGAACGGACGATACTTACCCGCGAATTTTCCAAGGAAGGCGTGGTTTTGTCCGGCGGACAGAATCAGAAAATTCTGGCAGCCAGAGCGTTTGCGAAGGACAGTCCGATCGCGGTGTTTGATGAACCAAGCAGTGCGCTCGATCCGATTGCGGAATATCATTTGTTTGAAAATATAAGAGAGTATGGTAAAGACAGGATATTGTTTTTTATTTCCCACAGATTATCTTCTGTCCGTGATGCGGATATTGTTTTCTATATGAAAAACGGAAGGATTCTGGAGAGAGGGTCGCATAGCGACTTGATGAGCCGGAATGGGGAATATGCGTCTTTGTACAGATTACAGGCGGAAAACTATCTGAGTTAAGAAAGGATATGGACGAATGAAAGAAATACTTACATGGCGGCAGATTATAGCGCAACAGTGGTATCTGACTAAATTTTGTTTTCGGAAAGCGCCGGGATTTATGGTGTTTCATTTCTTTGAAGCTATAAAGTTACAGATTTCTATTTTTATTGAGTTCACTTGGGCGGTCAATTATGTATTGACTATAGCAGAGGAGGGTGGCGATTTTTGTAAAATTCTGATGTGTATGGGAATTTTGATGGCGGCAATCGGAGTCTCTACGGTGACTTTTGCAATTTATAAACATTATGTGCTTCCGAGAGGTAAACAGATACTATATCAGGCGCTGCGGATGGAGATTTATGAGAAGACAAAAGAACTGGATTTATCCTGTTACGATGATAAAGATTTCTATGAGACATTTATTCTGGCGACGGAAGAGACAGATCGTTGTATAGACAGATATATGGAATCTGTAGACGTGGTGATAGCACGCTTGGCCGGCGCAATATGTGCGGTATTTTACTGTGCATACATCAATCCTGCCGCACTTCTTGTCATGGCGATAGTGCTTCCGTTAGAGTTGATCTGCGTTACACAGGAGAATAAGAAGACAGTGGCTGCCCGTATGGAACGAGTTACTTATGAGCAAAAGCGGGAATACGGAAACAGAGTCTTTTATCTGTCTGACTATGCCGGAGAGCTGCGTCTGTATCCGCAGATGAAAGATAAGTGTCGAATTGATTATGCGGATGCAAATCATGAAATAAAGTCGGTTAATAAGAAATACGGGAAACAGTTATTTGCATATGGCTTACTGCATGATGTATTATTGTCCCGCATTGTCAAAGACGGTGTTATCTGGACGCTTCTTCTGTATCAAATGCTTGTTCTGCGGATATTGTCAGGAGCGCAGTTTGTTACAAGCCATTCCTGTGTAATTAGAATATCCAATAATATGGGTCATGTAATTAATGGGTGCAGGATTGCGGCAGAAAATTCTGCTTATATTTATCGGATCAGGGAGTTTTTAAAAATTGAACCTGTTATTATTTCAAATGGAAATGAAATGATTTCGGAAGGCGTAGGCGGTATTTCAGTAGAACACATAGATTTCGCTTATGTGCCCGGTAAGCCGGTGCTCAAGGATGTCACTTTTGAAGTAAAACCGGGGCAGAAGATTGCGCTGGTGGGCTATAACGGCTCCGGCAAGACCACTTTGGTGAAGCTGCTTCTGCGGTTGTATGATCCTGCTTCGGGAAAAATTTGTTATCACGGAAAAGATATCAGAGAATATCAGATTATGCCATACCGGCGCAGTATCGGTTCGGTATTTCAGGATTTTAAGATTTATGCGGCGACCCTCAAGGAAAATGTGCTGATGGATGTGGAAGACGGCAGCAGGGAGGAAAACTATCGTGTGGAAAAGGCGCTGTATGACGCGCATTTTACATTGGAAGATAACAGGCTTTCTTACCAGATCGAGACGCCGCTCACGACGGAATTTGAAAAGGACGGGGTGAATCTGTCGGGCGGAGAGGCACAGAAGGTTGCCATTGCCCGCACGCTTTACCGCAAACAGAATCTGATCATCATGGATGAGCCAAGCAGCGCATTGGACCCGTTGGCGGAGTATCGGCTGAATCAGGAACTGAATGAGATTGCAAAGGATAAGACCGTGATTTTCATTTCCCACAGACTGTCTACGGTCAGAGATGCGGACTGTATCTATATGATGGAAAAAGGGAGAATTGTGGAGTCGGGAACCCATGAAGAACTGCTTGCGGGGAACGGGAAATATGCGGCGATGTGGAAAATACAGGCGGGGTTGTATGCGCAGACTTGTTTATGATAAATGATGGGGGTCGATATATGAGGGGGTAATTTGTTATAATCCAATTATTAATTATCAGAAATTGAGGGTGGGGTATAGAATTTATGCTAGAAAAAAAGTATAGGTTACTTGACTATATATCTATTTTGGCGAAAATTTACCCTGCAGGGGTTTGTGCAATAATCATAAATAAAGCTGTAACAGCATTAGTACCAGCAATGCAAACACTCCTTATTGCATCATTGATTGACCATGTTAGATTGGTCTTAACCAATGGACAGGAAAGGACGACAGTATTTGGGCTTGTGGCGGCATTGCTGGTTCTGATCATTTTCACCTATTGCAGCGGAAGTATAGAAAACTATTTTAGGCTAAAGACTGAAATACAGGTAGGGAAAAAGTATGTAGGGGCGTTGTTGAGAAAAACGGCTTCACTGCCATACTGGTATATAGAAGATGAGGGTTACTACCAGATGACTGACAGAGTTTGTAAAGATTCTGATCAAAAGCTGGTTTCAGGTTTTCAATATATGTTGGATATGGGAGAGCTGATCATCCGGGTAGCCGCTTTGTTACTAATTCTTTCTATGCAGGTCTGGTGGGCGGGAATTGCCATTGTGGCAGTGGCAATACCCTTATTCAGGCTATCTATTAAAGCAGGGAAACAAAACTATGATGCAATGAAGGATGCAGAGCAGTATGAATTGTTGGCGAGAGATTACCATAAGGTTCTGACGGATAGAGAAACTGCGGAGGAACGTACTTTGTTCGAATTTTCCGAGGCGGTCAATGACAGATGGTTTGCACAGTATGAAAAGTCAAGAAAGGTCACGCTTAAAGTAATGCTTGCTAACTTTATCAAAATGAAAGTTTCTAGTTTGATAACGGTAGTCCTTTCTCTGTTGATTATCAGCATGCTCTTGATTCCACTGTCTGGCGGGGAGCTTTCCCTTGGTATGTTCATAGCCGTATCTTCTGCTACTCTTAGTTTAGTTCAGCTCATGTCATGGCAGCTTGCATGGCTTACGGAACGGCTTGCAAATGCTAGGGAATATATGAATGATCTTACAGTCTTTATGGGATTAAGAGAAGAGGAAAAAGTACTGGAGAAAGGCAGAAAAACCATTCCATGCGTGGAAAGCATTGAGTTTATCGACGTTACTTTTAATTATCCCAATACGGAAAAATATATATTGGAGCATTTTTCCTTAAGAATGGAAAAAGGGAAGCATTATGCGATAGTTGGTAAGAACGGTGCCGGAAAAACGACAATTACAAAGCTGCTGCTAGGTTTGTATGATGACTATCAAGGGAAAATCCTGATCAATGGAAAAGATATCAAATCGTATGATAAACGGGCATTAATGGATATGTTTTCTGTTGTTCAACAGGACTTTGCACGGTATCAATTATCTGTTGCAGAAAACATAAAGCTTGATAGTGATTCCAATGATGAGGGGAAAAGGTTCGAAGAAACTTTAAGCCTAAGCGGGGTGGATGAATTTGCAGCGAACCTGCCTTATGGTATAGACACTTATTTGGGGAAATTAGAAGAAGGTGTGGACATTTCTGGAGGACAATGGCAGAGGGTTGCAATCGCAAGGGCACTTTATAAAAACGCAGCGGTGCGGATTTTAGATGAGCCAACGGCGGCTTTAGACCCTGTTTCCGAGAGTGAGATTTATAGAATGTTTGGGGAAATCAGCAAGAATGAAACAACAGTGTTTATTACACACCGTATGGGTGCCGCAAGATTGGCGGACATAATTATTGTAATAAACGATGGATGTGTATCGGAGGCAGGCAGCCATGAGCAGTTACTCGGCATAGGAGGTATTTATGCACAGATGTACGAGTTGCAAAAGGAGTGGTATCAATGAAAGTAAAACAAATAGGAAGTGGGCTGAGGGTTATGACAGGCGTGGTTTACTCAGCAACAGGTTTATTTGTGCTTACATCGGTAATGGCTGTCCTGCATGGAATATCATGGGGAGGGATCACTGTATTCCAACAGAGGTTTTTTGATAAGGTCACATTGTTCATAGGAAAAGGTAACCAATTAAAGGATGTCCTAACGGCGTTTTTGCTTCTCGCTCTGGTTTATTTTTTCTGCCAAGTATTTAATGGGGCAGGGAACTATGTGCTGGAGATGATGATTAAAAAAATGGAAGGCGTACTTTCTTTTGGCATACATGAGAAGGTATCTCATTTAGGACCGATAGATTTTGAACAGGCAGAGAAACTGAACATCATTAATAAAGCAGAAGAAGGAAAAAGCAGCGCGATCCAGTTAGTATCTACCATACAGGGGATGTTGTGTTTCTATTTGCCATATTTTCTGTTCATGAGCATTTATTTATTCCATTTAAAGTCGATACTGCTTTTGATTCTTCCACTCATTTTTATCCCTACCATGTTGACGCAGATTGTAAAGGTCAAAATGTTTGGCGGAATCGAGGACAGTTCTGCCATTTGGCGGAGGAAGGTGGAATATTTTGAATCCTGTATCAGAGGAAAAAAATATTTTAAGGAGACCAGACAGCTGGGGGCATACTCATTTTTTAGGATGAAATTTTTAGAAGCTCAGGACGTCTTGTTTCGGTTAAAATACCGTACCACGATGAAAACAAACCTGATTGAATTAGGGATGAAGCTTATTACAGCAATAGGGTATATTGGAATTATATTGCTTTTAGCCAAATCCATACTGGAGCAGAGCATTTCTATCGGTATGTTTATAGCCATCCTGAATGCTTTGACAGAGCTATATTCCTTCATGGAAGAAATTATTTGTTACCATATAGGCGAAGCAGCGAAAGGGATTGGAAAGGTTAGTAATTATGTAAGGTTCATGGCTTTGGAAGAGGAAAAAAGACCGGAGGGAAAAAAGCTGTATTATGACAGGATTGAGCTTAAGGATGTTACCTTTACTTATCCGGGTGCCGATTCGCCAGCAGTGGAGCATATTGACCTTGAAGTCGGTGGGAACGAGACAATTGCTATTGTAGGTGAAAATGGCTCTGGAAAGACTACGCTTGTAAAATTGATTATGGGATTATACCCGCCTACAGAGGGGAAGGTACTAGTTGATGGGTATGACATTGCAGGATTACATAGACAAGCTGTGTATGAAAAGATATCAGCTGTTTTCCAGAATTTTCAGAAATATAATATGACTTTTGGGGAAAATATAGGCATAAGCCAGACAAAGAAGACAATGGCAGAAGAGGAATTGGGCTGTATCTGTACGCAGAGCGGTATTGATATCAATGTATGGGGGCTTCAAGAAGGTTACCATACTATGCTGGGAAGAGAATTTGGCGGAATAGATCTTTCGGGCGGGCAGTGGCAAAGAACCGCAATTGCGAGAGGATATTTTAGGGATCACAAAGTAATCGTGCTAGATGAGCCAACTTCTGCCATTGACCCTTATGAGGAGTCAAATATGTACGGTACATTTGACTCGATGGCAACAGGGAAAATAGCTTTTCTCATAACGCATAGAATGGGTTCTGTTAAAATTGCAGACAGAATTATTGTATTAAAGGATGGTAAGATTTTAGAGGAAGGAACATTTGAAGAATTAATGCGTAGTAGAGACGGTGAATTTCATAAGATGTATTCTCTTCAGCAGCGGTGGTATCAAGAAAAGTAGAATCATTTTCAAAAAATTGTTCAAAATATGTCATATTAAGTATGGGAGGAGGAAGAAGTTTTATGACTACACCTGTTTACTTTGCATAGCGTGGCTATTGCAAATACAATAAACAAATAATGTAATAGCCTGCGCATCATACCGCGAAATGAACAGGAGATGCAAATGAGCTATTTAAAGAAAATTGAATATGAAATTGTTCTGAAAGATTCATTTTGGGTCATTCGGAACTGTCCCAAATGTGGCAGGAAAACATATTTTCAAAACACAAAAAAGTTCCGTATCAATGCCAATGGCAATAAACTGGATGTCTGGCTGATTTATCAGTGTGAGGAATGTAAACATACCCTTAATCTATCAATTTATGAACGGCAAAAGGTTTCTTCTATACCAAAGGAAGAATATCAGTGTTTTTTGAACAATGATGAGCAGTTTGCAGAAATGTACGGTAAAAGTGTGCAGTTATTTCGAAAGAACAAAGCGGTCATTGATTTTGAAAAGGTAAATTATGACTTTGTAAAACTGCATGAAACTACGGAATATGGTGATTTCGAGGAGCAGATTGTAATTGCAATAAATAATCCTTATCAACTGAAAATCCGTCCGGAAAAACAAATTGCTGAAATTTTGGGATTGTCCAGAAGTCAAGTAAAGAACTTGTTGAAGAACGGGCAAATGGAATTAAAGACGGAACTGCCGTTCCTCAACTTTGTTCTGACCCCAAGTAGCTAGACAGAAATTGATGGTAATGAAAGCTATAATCTCAATAAAACCGCCATCACTTTTTTCATAATCCCTGTAAGATATTTGTTCTTATGGTAGACAAGATGATAATAACGCTCAAAGCTCTCATCCGTAATAGCGATTTCACTGAGGGCAAGGCTGTTTAGTTCTTCTTCAACAGTTTTTCTTGGAAGGATTGCATAGCCGAGCCCGTTTTTAGCCATGCGGATCAGTGATAACGTACTGGTGCTCTCGGTGTAAGGAA